>Ga0307514_10002370_pt1 | contig 19741 bp, 19 predicted proteins | sample 16_EM_MG_FD_203088 | JGI IMG/M metagenome (GOLD analysis project Ga0307514, IMG submission 203088) | Populus trichocarpa ectomycorrhiza microbial communities from riparian zone in the Pacific Northwest, United States - 16_EM | ecosystem: Host-associated > Plants > Roots > Unclassified | place... | reverse complement strand
AGACAAGTGTGTCTAATTTCTTATAAAAATAAATAAATAAATGAAAGGTTATTTGCTTGGGCAAATGACTTGGGCCATTAACTGCAACAAATTCCAACTACATTGAGTTATTGAAAAATTAGGTTTTAAGGTTTTTAGATTAAAAAAAAAAAACTTTAAATTTTGATTTATTTTTATCTAAAAAATACCATAAAAATCTTAATAAACTCACTTTAAATCTAAAAACACTCTCTGATCCATTTAAAAATAAATAAATCAAAATAAAGTTCAAGCCCTGATTTAGCATAAAAATCTTCAAACAGGGTTTAATGTTTAAGAGATGCAAACCACCTCAACCCCTCTTCAAGAACCTAGGGGTGTTCACGGTTTGGTTCGGTTCGGTTTTTATCAAAAAAAGTAACCAAACCGAATTTTTTTTTTTAAAAAAAAACCGAAACCGGTTCAAACCGACCGGTTTTGGTTCGGTTCGGTTTTTTAGAGAAAAAACCGGTTCAAACCGGTTTGGCTCGGTTTTTTCGGTTTGGCTCGGTTTTGGCTCGGTTTGACTCGGTTTTGGCTCGTTTGGCTCGGTTTTTTCCGATTTGGCTCGGTTTTTTCGGTTTGGCTCGGTTTTTTCCGGGTTTTTTTCGGTTCGGTTCGGTTCAGTTTTTCCGGTTCCAGGCTTAAAAAACCGAAACCGAACCGGTCGGTTTTTTCAAAATTTTAATCGGTTTTTTTTTACGGTTCGGTTTTTTCGGTTATTTTTTTTCCGGTTTTCTCGGTTTAATCGGTTTTTCGGTTTTTTTGAACACCCCTACAAGAACCCATCAACACTAAAATTCTTGTATTTTGCTCTTCCTCATGCTCAATAACCTTTTATTTTCTCTCTTAACAATTTAGGGACTAATATGTAAATAAAAATAAAATTTATAAATCTATCGTAAATGGAAGAAATTATAAGGACTAAAATAAAAAAAGATCTCATCAACAGTGGGACCCACAATAGGTTGATAAAGAGTGAAATCTTGGTTTTGTTTTAGTTTAATAGCTTTAATTTAAATAATAATACTTTAACAGGGACGAGACTGATCTGCAATCCGCAATGTCATGATCAAACTAGTAATTTTGCAACGTTGCTTGATTGTTGATTAATGTGACGTAGGAGACTGGAAAATTCTAACAATGTCAATCATTATGGACTAATATGTTAAGTCAATTAGATTTAATATAATCAATTCTCATTAATTTAATTCAACATGAAACTTAATTTAAATTAAAGTCTAAGTTCCGAGTATATAATTCACCGGGTTGACTCATCGATATGAAAAAGTTTGGTAAGAGTGCTCTCTGGCATCTTCATGTGTTATTAGTTTTATATATATATATATATACACAAAAATACAGGAAGGGGTAGATAAGATTGGGTGAAATCAAATTGAAGATTTGGCTGAAACTTGCCATTTGATATAAAGCAAGCAATCATCATTATTAAATCATTTTAGCCCAGCCCAGCCCAGCCCAGCCCCAGCTACACCTTACCAGCCGTGTATTATTATTATTATTATTATTATTATTATAAAAATATTTAATTATTGTAAAATACAATAGCATTCGAATTAAAAAAAGGAAAAAGATACCATATATTATTCGATCCTCCTCAATCTCTGTCTCACTATACGCGCACCTCACCACCCCACCCCATTCCTCTCATTTTCAGTTACCTTTTTAACAGAGAGACAAAACAATCAAAACAGAAAAAACAGAGCGGGAGAGAGAGAGAGAGAGAGAGATTTACTTCTTTTTTCTCACTCTTTCTTCAAATTGGCCGGAGGGGGGCGGAGGGAATCAGTGATCATCTATCACCAGCATTTCCTTTTGCCACCTTGAAGTGAAGAAGATGGATGTAATAGTAATATCACAGCAGAAGAAGCATGATGATAATAATGATAATGATAATGATAATAATAACAACAACAATGAAAGAATGGAAGGTTGGTTATATCTAATCCGGTCGAACCGGATCGGATTGCAGTACTCAAGGAAACGCTATTTTGTTCTTCAACATCATCTCCTCCAGAGCTTCAAGTCTGTTCCTCTTTCTAAGAACCAGGTTTCTTCTCTCTCTTTATTTTTATTCGTACGTATTTTTATTTTTATAATATAAATTGCTGCACTAGTAATTATCTTTGCTATGCAATGGTAGCGCAGTTTGGAATTTCTATTGTTACTGTATATTGCTTTATTTAGAATTTGTTTGTAGGTTGTTGCTTGATTCTTTGTTTTAGGTTGATATCACTGCTCAACTTATTTGATTTTTTTAAAAGTAAAATTTAAGATTCCTTGTGTTTCAACCGGGAATCCTTTCATGCAGAAACCACACGGTATAAGTGTTAGCACATTTAAGATTCATTGATCTGTCTCGAACATTTTAAGTCTGTTGGTTGATTGGAATTCTAAGTTAAAGGTGTTTCTTCTTAGTGCCAGATTTTGCCCTTTTGTATTTCAAGTATTTAGGAGGCCTTGCTTTTGGCTGGAACCCATAAGAAGCTGAGAAAAAGCACTTCCACTAAGAAACCAGTGCATCCAGTGATTTATCTCCCTATCGTCTTTTTCATGTCACGGCGAGAATTTTTGTTTCTACTTTAGGCATCATGGGTCATTTTCAGTGGTTCTCTTTGTATCCCTCCTACTGTGAACTTTAAAGTCTCACTACAAGGCATATCATACACACGCGCACATGCGTGAATGTGCCGCATACATTTTAGATTAGTGGGAAATAAAGGTATGATTTTAGAATCCAAGTCATAGAAATGTATACTATGACAAACACCAATGTTTACGTACCCGAGTTGAATCAAGAAACACGAAAACAGCTATAATTTTTTTTTAAAAAAAACGAGTTGAATTGTCTAATTACATGTTTAAATATATCCATAACAAGATAGTACAAATGACAAGTCTCTTTGCATATCTAACTCATTGCTTTGTCGTTGTGTGTGAAAAAATATGAGAGATATGCTTTGAATTTAAGCTTGTATTGGGTTGAGTGGGATGTTGTTCTGTGTTTAGTTCTGTCGTCTATTTGAGTGACCCTGGCCCTTCATAGAGGAAATTTGCTTTATTTTTAGTCTCTGCGGTTTTTTTTTTAAGATACGATAATGTCAGACATGGAGATAAAAAAGAAAGTACTTTGACTTGCTTTTCAGGATCCTGTGAGAAGCGCAATCATTGATTCTTGCATTCGTGTCACAGACAATGGGAGAGAGAGCATTCATCGGAAAGTATGAAAGTTGTGTTTCCTTGGTTGTCATATGTTTTCTGATTTCTTGTGGAATCAATATTTTTTTTGAGCTCGTTATGCAACTTGCAGGTATTCTTCATATTTACTGTCTATAACACTTCTAATCACAATGATCAACTTAAGGTGAGGTCACTAGTCTAGAAAGAGATTCTTATTTGTATATAAGTTTTATACGCATAAGTTTTGAAATCTAAATATCGTAGCTAGGAGCAAGCAGTCCTGAAGAAGCAGCAAGATGGATCCATTCTATTCAGGAGGCAGCTTTAAAGGTTGCAAACTGCTTCTGTAATTTACAGTGAAAGAACTTATGGTTAAAACAAGGACTAATGTTTATATCTATTTTGCAGGGTGCTCATAGCATTGTTGGTTGTTCAAGGAGCAGTTGTCAGTCTTTTAGGTAACACTGTCCAGCATTCTTGTTTGAGGCATGCATGCTTATTTGCTTTTACCTTGATTGTTCACCTGTTCTTCTGATAGATTTCAATCTAGAATCAATCTTTTCTAGTTGAATTCGTTTTAAAATTTATTTCTATGAATTATGATTAACTTTTGTGGTGCCTGTGTTATTATATACTGCCTCTTTTTTGGAACTATTATCAACATTTTTTGCTCTCAGATTGAGCGGTCCCAGTTGGGTAAATCATAATAAACCAATAGACTGGACTCATTGTTCATCCACCCACACTGATTTAGTGACTGATGTTATTGCACCTTCACCTTGGACAATCTTTGGTTGTCAGAATGGTAAGAATAAAGTTAGTTATATGCTGTTCGAGGTAACTGAAGTTGTGTTTTTAATAAAATGGATTTTTGTAGGTCTCCGTCTCTTTAAAGAAGCAAAAGATAGGGATTCTCATGGAAAGGTGGATTGATTTTCTGCTTACAAATTTATTTGGTTTTAATCATGATCACAGAGTTAAAATGTTCCTTTTGGTGGCAGTGGGACGATCATCCTGCAATCATGGCTGTGGGTGTGGTTGATGGAACCTCAGAAGCCATTTTTCAAACTCTCATGTCTCTTGGTCCTTCAAGATCCAAGTAAGTTTTGTGAGTATTTATTACAATGAAGATTTTAATCTCAATCTTTTGTTGATCTGTTATGTTGCATCATTTGTATGTAGACAAAGGAAGAAGTAAAGAAAGGAATTTTTATCTGAACATGTTTACAAATCATGGTTTGCACAGAGTAACAGTTTTGGAACCTTATAATCTTTTAACCTAGGACATGAGAAAACCTGCTTGCTCAATGGAACAGAAATATATTGGCAACTTTTCTTCTCAAAGTTTTGTGTTCTTAAGCAATTTGATATTTCTTTTTTGTGGAAATCATATTTGTCATTCCATAAATTTCACTTTGCAAATTTGCTTGCAGATGGGATTTTTGTTTCTACAAGGGAAGTGCTGTTGAGCACCTCGATGGTCACATGGACATTATTCACAAGGAATTATACAATGATTGGTTACCTTGGTAGATCCGTACTTCTTGAAGCTTATATATATATATATTATTCTTTTTCTAAGGCAATTGCTCAGCAGTCTGAAATCTCATACTTGTTGGTGCATCGTACTTCCCAGGGGAATGAAACGAAGAGATTTTTTGTTGCGGCGTTACTGGAGAAGGGAAGATGATGGAACATATGGTAGTGATGCTATGCTGAAATTTTTTTTTGATTATTTTTACAATAGATTTGTCAGAATAAAGGCTAGGTTAACTTCATTTCACTTTGTTCTGCTGCAGTTATTCTCTACCACTCTGTGTATCACAAGAAGTGTCCACCCCAGAAAGGCTATGTTCGTGCTTGCCTTAAAAGTAATGTATGCTTAAGATTTGAAAATAAAATGATTCGTCTACTTTAAGAAGTTTCTTGTATTGCATGGAATCTCTGATAAAGGTTTAATGCAGGATGCACATAGAATTATATGTAGTATCTTTGTCTCTCTAATGTGCTTGTTTAAATCTAATGCATGGTACATTAGAGCAGTTGGTATCCTGTACTAATGATACATATATGTTTCTTTAAGAGAAGCAGTTTGACATGTATTGTACTCTACCATTTTTTGTAAAGCCTGAAAGGTTCACTGATTCTTCTGTCTTCTTAATCATCATCATCATCATCCAACTCATAATAATATTTACATGCTGTATATGATGAATCTGCTGGTGATTGTAAGGAACTTGTTCTCTGGTTTTCCTTTCCCTCTTTTTTAGGTATGGGAGCGGGAGTTAGGCATTGCTTGGCTCAAGCCATTTAGATTATAAAAATTTCACTTTCATTCAGGTGGAGGATATGTCATATCTCCTGTGAACCATGAGAGACGATCTGTTGTAAAGCACATGCTTGCTGTTGACTGGAAATCCTGGAAATCATATCTTAGGACTTCTTCAGCCCGGTCCATTACCATTCGAATGCTTGAGAGAGTTGCTGGTAATTTTCATCTAATGATACAGAGTTATGAGTCTTAATATTTTTGTGCTTTTTCTCATTTTATGATCTGGGTGTTGAGTCAATTGCATCTACGTTGTGCTTGCAGCATTACGAGAGTTGTTCAAAGCAAAACTAGGGAATTGTCCTTCTTCTGATTTTTCTTCAGGAGAGTTGGTTGGGAATATGAGGTTGCATCAGATTGAAGGGGATCAGAGGATTGACGTTCAAACACCAACAAATGATGGGATGACTAAGGAATGCATGAATGAAGAAGTGGATAAGACTCCTTCAGAACATGCTAGCCTAGTAGGCCTTAATGATCCTGCTGATGAGTTTTTTGATGTTCCAGAACCATCAGATTATGATCAATTAGAAAATGGTTGGAGTTCAGATTTTGATCCAGAAATGTACTCTCAGGTACCATTTATCACAAAGTACTTTCCGCTCCTCACATGTAAAGGTTATTTAGGATTCATGCTTAAGGGACATCTGCATTGATCTTTTACAAGGCAATGAAAGTGCAAATTTTGGATCGTGTTTAATATTGGGAAGAATCCCTGGTGAATAAACTTTTTTGTGAATGGTTTATCCTGGTTGGATTCTCACATGTAAAGGTTATTTAGGATTCATGCTTAAGGGACATCTGCATTGATCTTTTACAAGGCAATGAAAGTGCAAATTTTGGATCGTGTTTAATATTGGGAAGAATCCCTGGTGAATAAACTTTTTTGTGAATGGTTTATCCTGGTTGGATTTGCTACCTATTGTAATATCAGCACAGTTATGCTATACGTGCTTTCTATCTCTGGTGAGGCTACTGCAGCTAATTTTGACACTTTTCCATAATCTATATGCACCTGGTCAACTGTAGAGAGCTCTCGCTGTTTTAATTTCTACTTTTTTCTGTTTTAATTACTTGTGTTGGCAGCAACTGATGAAGGAAAAATCCTCTTCTTTTTTTTTTCCCTTTGCCTCTTTGCTGCATCATCGACTTTACTCTTCTTTGAATAGATTTTTGGATGTAGCTTGCTTTGCTTCTCACTTTGTTCATCACTTTGAGAGTTTCAGGAAGCTCGGCAGCCAAAGTTATCCACTGCTGCTGGTTTTGTGAAGAAACTGCATGAACTTGCAGGTGATTTTGAGTTGGATGATGCATATTGAGGTTAACAAGTTGATGGAGATCATATTTGTTTCTGTCAGATTGTTTTGTATGATTTAATGATGTTCAGATAATGCATGCTTCAGTTCAGAAGAGGGGCTACGTGGACTTGCAAGAGATGGTGAGGGAAGACAGTATTTCATGCTGCTATGGAACCACTCTTCTGAAAGACCCAACTTTTACTCTGCCTTCTAGTTGGGCAACGGCTGATCCTTCTAGCTTTTTAATTCGTGGAAAAAATTACCTTGAAGACCAGAAGAAGGTATGAACCAGACCTCAATTTAGTGAGAATAAATTTAGTACTTATAGGAAAAGAGCATGTCAATAGTGACCACCAATTGAAGAGGCAGCTGGTTAGAGTTCTGCACTTAACTGACACCCTCTCGTTTGTCAACTGCAAATTTTCTCTGATTGATTCTCATCTGTTTTTATCACTCTGTGCACTCTTTGTTTGCTTCTATAATATCTCTTGTTTTTTTATAGATCAACCAATTTTGTTAGAGAAAGAAACAGTACAAAACTAGGGCCAGTACTTGTGCTATGTCTACTTAGGTATTTCATTAATCAATGATTGTGTTTTTAGGCTTTACCTGCCCAGGGCTCATCAAATTATATATTGATTTTCTGATTAGTGCTACATGCAAGACTATCTAGAGATGAGAAAGACCACTCTATATGGCTGCTATAAGTTCTTAATGCACATGTAAAAAAAAAAAATTGGTTCCTGGTAAATTGCCTCCATGGCAGCCATCAGCTTCCCTTCACATATAGAAGTAGTGTTATCTCTTTATGTGGTGGCTCTTATTATATTTCTACGCTCCCTTTTTTCTTCCAGTTTAAGGCCAATGGCACTTTGATGCAAATGGTTGCTGCAGATTGGCTAAGATCTGACAAGCGAGAAGATGATCTTGCTGGCCGTCCTGGGAGCATTGTTCAGGTGGTATTTTAATTGATCAAATTCTTAACTTTCAAATATTTTCATGTCATTAATCATGCTTATAATATTAAGATTTTTTTTGCATTGCAGAAATATGCAGCGCAAGGTGGACCAGAGTTCTTCTTCATTGTAAATATTCAAGTAAGTTCCTGCTTTGTTTTTCTGTTCAATGAGGGCTTGTTATCAATCACTCTTCTTATCTGTTCTTGCACAATCTAAGATATTGACAATCAAACAGGTCCCTGGTTCAACAACATATAGCCTTGCCCTGTACTATATGATGAATACACCTGTGGAAGATGCACCCTTGTTGGAGAGCTTTATAGAGGGGGACGATGCATATAGAAATTCAAGATTTAAACTCATACCATATATATCTAAGGTTGGTAAATCTTCCAATTGCTGCGATTCAGTAGGTTTAGAGGAGAAGGCTTGCTAGTATTTCACACCACCAAGCAAGGAAGTATGTTTACCTCTTTCATTGCTAAATATAAAATAAACCAACTGGGCCATGCGTGTAACACCATTTCTTACAAAAAGGAAGGTTGTCTTTTAATGTTTTTGAAGTATTCAGATCCTGATCCTCCTCTCTCTTGGTTCCCTGTTCAAGTGATTTCAATTTTTCATTTTCTTCTAGGTTTTAATGATGTGCTTAAAGGCTGTCTTTTTCTCCTGCAATTGCACTTCGTATGTCATTTTAGGTCAAACGTTTTCAAGATACTTGAACCTGATGCTTACTGTGATTTTGATAGCTGCAAACCATAATGGAAGGGTAACATGCACCACCATCATGTTGTATGTCTCTAATGCCAATTGACATTTGTTTTCTCAGGGTTCCTGGATAGTTAAGCAAAGTGTGGGAAAGAAAGCATGCCTGATTGGCCAAGCTCTTGAAATGAATTATTTCCGTGGGAAGAACTACCTGGAGGTAAAGTTGAAGAAAAAATATCTCTATGGTTTATGAAAGAAATTAATGCTGAAAACTTTGGTTCACAACTAATGGGAAATTTTGAATGCCTTATTCATATAACCTCTCAAAACAATATATATGCTCTTTTTTTTATGCAAAGATGAAAAAAAGAAGGGCTTGGCTTGATCCTTGTTGTATAGCTATCATTTCATCTCACCGGCTACACTATTCAGTTTTATAGAATTATGAGTAACTATTTGCCCTGATATTTCCCGAAAACTATGAAATTATTACTCCTCAGTAAACTCTTGCAATGTGCTGTAATCATCAACCAAAACACAGAGAAAGGCAGTTGTCAAAAAAGAAGTTTACTAATTTTGAAGTTTCAACATCCTTTTCAGCTTGGAGTCGATATTGGGTCATCAACAGTTGCAAGGGGCGTGGTCAGTCTTGTTCTTGGCTACCTCAGCAATTTGGTTATCGAAATGGCATTTTTGATACAGGTAAAACAACTATATTTTCGAACTGCGAAACAAATGAACAGCATTGCAACTGGAATAGCTCTTCAAAACTAAATAATTCAAGCTTTAAAAGACACTTCTCTACCCCCATCTTTATAGCCCTGGGTCCATTGAAGAGTTCAAATGGAAAATGAGTACATATTTTTTAAAAGAGCATATATCATTGACCTGCTTCTGCAATGTCATTTTCTTGATAGTCTTCCTTGCCTGCCACAACTCACAAGTGCAGGTCATTTTCTTACAGGCAAATACAGATGAAGAGCTCCCAGAATATCTTCTCGGAACCTGTCGTCTCAACCATCTGGATGCCTCCAAAGCAGTTCTATTGAAATCATGATCAGGATCATGGAATTGAATATAAGAAAATGAAGATGGCATCTCAAGAAGTGCATGTTTTGCCAATTAACTTCACCAAAATCATTCTTTGATTAATTGAGCTTGATATTGGCTTCAATCCATTGTTGCTGTTTATCGGTAGAGTTGATGGCTGCTTTTTAGTAACGATGCTATATCATGTTAGAGCTCATTCTTTGATAGTTATATGATGTGCGTGTTTTTGTCCCTTCAAAAAGAAAGAAAAAAGATTTTTCTGTATAACCTTTGCTGGAATCCCTGTAAATTTCTTTGTAATATAGCTGGATGAGTTAATTTTCCTTCTCCTTCCCATTTCAAGATATTGTTGTATTAAAATCATCAAAAACAAATATTTAAAAAATATCAATACAATATTTTTTCAAGTAAAAATTAATTTGAAAAATAAATATAAATGCAATACTAAATAGGCTACTTTATTTGTAATTGGAGTTTGATTTTAAAATGTTGGGATCTAGTGATAAATAATAGATAGTATTACAGATTTGATCACACACCATCTTTAGTCACAAAGTTTGTCTTTAGTCACAAAGTTTGTCTTATAAGATTTGTTTTATTGTTTTTATAATTTGGGTTAGCGATGAAATAATATTTCATCGGATCAAGAAAAATATATTAATATAAATTTTTGAGAAAACAAGCACGCTTCTATTTTGAGATGTGTGCTAAACCCCGAGCATATCTAAAAGAATGTGTATCCTTCTTTGACATGCTCAAATGAAGGATTATCCTTTTTTGGAATGTCTAAGGGAATGATATGTGATTAGACTTAGCAATGTGCTAAGCCTTAAGCATGCCCAAGAGAATATGCATCCTTCATTGGCAAGTCTAAAAAAATGATCATCCTTCCTTGGTACACTCAAGCAAATAAGGTAATATGGGTCTAGCAAACATGTCAGACCTAAGGCACTTGGACATAGTAGTCCGCGCCAAGTCCATTGCACTTGGACTTGACAATCAACCAGGTCCAAGATAACATAGATCTGGCAAACATGCCAGACCCAAGGCACTTGGACTTGGCCATCCGTCAGATCCAAGACACTTGGACTTGGTAGTTAGCCAAGTCCAAGGTAACATGGGTAGACGACAAACACGTCAGACCCAAGACACTTGGACTTGGAAGTCAACCAAGTTCATTGCACTTGGACTTGACAGCCAACCCAGTCCAAGGCAACAACTATTCTCTTTTGGCACGCTCAAGGGAATGACCATCCTCCTGTGGGCACGCTTAAGAGAATAATCATCCTTCATTGGCACGTCCAAGTGAGTGAGGTAATGTGGATCTAACAAAAATGTCAGACCCAAGGTACTTAGACTTGGTATTTAGCCAAGTTCAAAGTATCGTGGGTCTGGTAAATATGTCAGATCCAAGGCACTTAACTTAGTATTTAGCCAAGTTCAAAATAATGTGGATTTGGCAAACATGTTAGAATCCAATGCACTTGGGCTTGACAATCAGTCAAGTTCAAGATAACGTGAGTTTGACAAACATGTCAGACTGAAGGTACTTGGACTTGGTTATTTGTCAAGTCCAAGGTAACGTGAGTTTGACAAACATGTCAGACCCAATGCATTTAGACTTGACAATTAACCAAGTCCAAGGTAACAATCATCGTCCTTTGGTACTCCTAAAGGAATGATCATCCTCCATTTGTATGTCTAAGGGGATGACTATCCTACCTGGGGCACGCCTAAAGGGATGACTCTTCTCCCTTGGGTCTCGCATAGGGAAAAAGCTCAATCTCCATGGGCTCAGCTACATCTGACATCTTTGACCCTAATCTCCCTACATCTTTTAGGTGTATAAAAGTCCTTCACGAACCCACCATATTTCTATCAAACATTAATATAAATGTAAGGGGTATTTATACCTCATTAAATGCTATCAAGATAAAAATACACTTTAGACCCTTCTCTTCACAAAAAAAAAAAAAACAAGACTTATGGGTTATAAATACACCATGGTACCTTCAAATCAAAGGTTCACAATCTTCCTTCTCTATTGCACATATATTTTCAGAGCATCTCTCTTTAGAATATTATTGTATTTTCTTTCTCTAAAAAGATACTTTTTTAAGCATTAAATAGTTCATACCTCCACCAAAAAAGACCTTTTACAGGTACTAGCCACAAACCACTTTTGTCTACCAAGCACCAAGTATAACATATCAACTACCTTGGCTAGAAAGAATGGATGAGATTGCTAGGACCAGTTGATTAACCAATTATCTAACCCGAGAGCCTTATTCCTAAACTACTTGGATTTTTTGGAACTTCATTGGTTATGTTGTATGTGGAAAACTGATAAAAAAAGCCATTGGTTTTTTCCTAAAGGTTGCTTTTAACATTTTCAAATCATTTTATGGCACACAACCAATGTTCACCTCAGATAGGACGCATGACAAGTCTTTTCGTTTATGTAGACACTTCTGCCCAAACAAAGCTTCAACAATTCTTCAATCAAGTCCAACTCCTCATTGAGGCAATGCTAGTCACTCAAAGTGAGACAAGCAAATTTAGGCTATGCTTTGCCAACTTCATAAATGCAATTGGAGCCTTGAGATTTTGAAAAGATTTCAATAAGTACAAGTGGAATGTTGATTCAAACTGTAAAATATATGAAGTATTTTTTACAAGTATCCAAAAGAAAGGGAAGAGTCTCCCCCACACCGGACACTCTGCTCAAATAAAAAATTACCATAGCCAATAAGAATACGAATGTAAATTTCTTATATATAAATGACTTATTCAAAATGATTGTTTTCATTTTCTCTAGGTGATGCCTAAGGGTGTTTCAATAATACACCTTGTAAATGATGAACTTGGTCTCCCCAGTGTTATATGCACCACTCTCTATGGGATTGGCTTGGTCTCCCTAGTGTTATATGCATCAATCCCTAAGGGATACACTTCATCTTCTCAGTGCTATATGCATCAATCTTCAAGGGATAAATGTAATCTCTCCAATGCTATATGCATCAATCTTCAATGGATGTATGCAATTGGTCTCTCTAGTACAAATAACAATATCATGTAATCACTACTATTAGTAAGGGGCTCTCATATCTCGTCATAAAAAAATAATGATGGCCACTTTTTAGTTGATGACTTTTAAACCCTGTGACAATGCTGGGAAAGCTATAGGCTCATGCCGCGTAAAAAAAAATCATGGTGGTCACTCTTTAGTGAATGGCTTTTAAGCCTCTTGACAATGCTGGGAAAGCTACATGCTCATGCCCTATCAAAAAAAATCATGAAGGCCACTTTTAGTCCAAATGCATATTTTTCTATATTTTTCCTAGCTTACCCCTCTTTTTATACGAGCAAAACTCATTACTCTACCTGAACTGGAAGATTAATTAAAGTATTTGCATATTATTATATCGCAAATATTAGGGGGCTACTAATGAACCAAATTTTTATCAGTTTATCTTAACCAAAAAACATTGAATTAAGAAAGATTTATGAGTATAAATTTCCAGGAAAACAAGCACGTCCCGGTAAAGGCGCTTTAAACTTAGCAGTGTGCCAAGCCTTGGGCACGCTAGGTCTCGCGGTAGCAAGATCCAGACGCGATTAGGTTTGGCAATATGTGAAGCCTCGGACACATTGGATCTGATGCGCAAATGGACTTAGCAGTGTGCCAAGCCTTGGAAACATTGGGTCTGGTGCTAGCCAAAGCCAGACGAGATTGGGCTTGTCAGTGTGCTAGACTTGAGCATGCCCAAGAAAATATGCATCATCTTTGGGCACGCTTAAAGAAATGACCATCCTCCCTTAGCACGCCCAAAAAATAACTGGATCCTCATTTGAGCACGCCCAAATGAATAACCATCCTCCTCAAGGACGCCTAAGGGAATGACCACATCCTCCCTTAGGTATGCTCAGGAGAATATGGTAGTGTGGGTCTAGTGAACATGACAAACCTAAAGTACTTGGACTTGACATTTAGCCAAGTTCAAAGTAATGTGGGTCTGACAAACATGTCAGACCCAAGACACTTGGACTTGGCAGTCAGCCAAGTTCATTGCACTTGGACTTAACAATTAGCCAAGTCCAAGATAATGTGAGTTTAACAAACATGTCAGACCCAAGTGCCTTGGATGTGACGGAATGTCAAGCCCAAGTGCCTTGGGACTGGCATGTTTGTCAGACCCATGTTTAAACGATTATCTAACCCAGAAGTCTTATTCTTAGGCTACTTGGATTTTTTAAAACTTTATCAGTTATAATATAAAAGGAAATATTATTTTTTTTTAAAAATCTATTAAATTGATATGATAAGTGCATTTTTGAAATTATTTGAGAATAAATATAGTATTAAATTATTTAAAAATATAATCACAATCAAATAAACAAAAACATGAAAAAGTCAAAATCATGTTAATCATTAGAAACTTTCTACATCCGACTAATTGTTTCAACCATTCTATAGTCTATACTAGCATATTGGCCCACGCTCCAAAGCGAGTCAATAACAATTTTTTTTGTTAAATGTAAAAAAAAAAAAGTATAAAGAATCTTTAAGTGTTTTGAGTCTGGCAGATGGACCCAAAGCATTTGGGCCTTGCTGAGTAGCAGGACCTAACAATGCTAGGTCCTGCTGGCAGCAGAACTCATCATTGATGAGTCCTGATGGGGGCAGGGCCCAACGTTGATGGGTCTAGTTGCCAGCAGGACCCATTGTTATTGGGTCCTACTGGGTACTCGGACCTAAAGCTCTTTGGTCTTGCTGGGGGCAGGACTCAATGCATAATTTATTTATGTATTTAATAATATCTATAATTCACAACTATTGAAGTGAAAATTTAAAGAAAATAAAATTTTAAAGTGTTGGGTCTTACTAATAGCAGGACCCAACCCAGTTGGGTCCTGCTATTGGGTGTAAACTTAGGTGTAGCTGCAAAGTCACACCTAATAAATATGGGTGTGTCTATGCAGGCAGACCCAATATCTTTGGGTCTGGCTGCGAAGCCGCACCCAACGCTAATGGATCATGATGGTGGCATGACTCAACTCTAATGGGTTCTGCTGGGGGCAGGACCCAAATTTCTTCTGGAGTCCTGCTGGCAGCAGGGCCCACCGCTGTTGGGTCATGGTGGAAGCAAGACCCAACTTTAGTGGAACTTACTTCAACTGGGCCCACTGTTGTTGGGCCCTGTTAGGCACCTAGACCCACTATTATTGGGTTTGGCGACGGAGCCAGGCCCAAGAAACTTGGGTCTGACTTGAAGTCAAACTCAACAAACTTGGGTCTTGACAGAAAGACCAAACAGTTGGGTACCCATTTGGGCCCAACACTGTTTGGCAGCAGGACCCAACATTATTAGGTCATGCTTGACAGAAAGACTCAGCATCATTGGGTCATGCTTGGCAGAATGACCCAGCAGCTAGGTACCCATCTGGGCCCAGCATCAATGGGTCATACTTGGCAAAAGATCCCAGTAGAGATGGGTCCTGCTAGGTGGCAGGGCCCAGTATCATTGAGTCATGGTTGATAGAACGACCCAGCGGTGTTGACCCAAAATAATATTATATTATAGTATTTATGAATTGTTTTTTAATGAATTTTATTATTAAAAATTCTCTTATATAATACAAAAATATAAAGTATATTATGTGAATAAGAAATTTATTTAGAGCTCCATCAACTTTAATATGAAAATATTAGAATTATAATTTTTCTGAATTATTTTATTTTGAAAAAGAATTCAAGAGGAAAAAAATAAAAATCTTAATTTGAAGTAAAGAAAAAATAATTTTTATTTTATTTTTAAGCGTATTTTTCAAAGGCAAAAACAAACATGCTTCAATAAAGAAATTCAACTTAACCTCAAATGAAAAAAAACAATTCTCATCTATTTATTTCCTATTTATCGTATGAAAAAAAAAAATTAAAGTCTTTGGTCCTGCTAGGGGCAGGACCCAACTTTAATGGGTCCAGCAGGACCTAAAGCCATTGGATCCTGGTGGCAGTAAAGCCCAATGCTATTAGGTCCTGTTTCAATGATCCAGCAATCCTTTTTGGCTTATAAACAGAAAAGATAACGCCTTCATAGGTGCTACAGTATCGTCCACAGTGTTGTTCACAGTGCAATGAGTCTGTGTTCACTTTAGTGTTTTTCCCTCGCGTTTTAATATATATTTAAAAAATTTAAGACCCAAGAGCGTTGGGTCTATTTATAAAAGGAGACCAAAGAGCCTTAGGTCTGGCTACAACGCCAGACCTAACAGTAATATTTATAATATTAACAATAATATATAACTTGTCTAGCCCAAATTCATATATTATTTAATCTATTCAAAAAACAATTATGGTTCTTCTTCCATAGTAATAATATTTTTTTAAAATATAATAATAATAATAATAATTTTTAAGTTTACCCTTCAAATCAAATCTATGGTTGTTTTTCAATATTAATTTTTTTTCAAATTTATTAATTGAGATATTAATTATAATACAAATAATAATATTTTAATATTACTAATAATATTAAACTTACTTAAGTTTAAGTGAATTTGACTGCAACACTAGGTATAAGAGCTTTGGGCCCCTTATAAATGACAGAGCCAAGAGCCTTAGGTCTGGCTGTAATCCGGACCCATTAGACTTGGTATGGCCTCGCAGCCTGACCCAAGATCGGTGGGTCTGGTTGGGCAGTCAGACGCAACCCCTTTGTTAACACTTTTTGGAAGTGTTTTGGGCCTGACTTAGCAGCCAGACCAAATAGCATTGGGTGCAGCTGTCAAGTCAGACCCAACAACTTTTGGCAGAGAAGGCAACGGCCTCCAGGGCGCTACAGTGTTATCCACAGTGAAAGCAGTCTATTTCTACAGTGTTGTCCACAATGCAATGCAATGTGTCTGTGTCCACTCCCACGTGTTTTGAAAAAACCTAGCAGAGAGTGAACACAACTATCTAGGTTGTCAGACCCAGTCTCTTTGAAGTGTTTTGAGCCAGACCCAACACTATTGATATTTTTTGAAAGTGTTTTGGGCCTAGCTTGGCAGCCAGACTCAACAGCATTGGGTCCAGCTACCAAGTCAGACCCAACAACTTTTGGTAGAGAAAGCAACACCCCCAGCCGCAATTCTTGACTAAAAACACAATAGAGGAACGCCCTTCTTAGACACTACAATATTATCCACAATCCACAATGTAAACATTCTATGTCTACAGTATTGTCAACGTTGCCAAAACAACTATGCAAATTTATAGTTAATTGTCTCTTGATACACAATATATCTAACAAAAATCTCTCTTTTAGAGTTTTGTTAATAAATAAATAAAGTAGAGCATGTTGCTAAAATCAGCACCTGAAAACTGGGTGCCAGAGAATGCTTTCCTTGGCATAGTTTCAAAAGGAGGTTTGAGTTCCTCCCTCCTAGATGAAGAATCACAATTTCTTGATTTGAGCGGGGATTGCGGTCTCCAAGCACAGTTGTTCACCTCGCCAGTCCCCTGATCTTGGTAATGGCGAGGAAAGTAGCAGCATTGCAAGGGGGCGACAAACTGCGGCGGAGGGTGGAGGACCCCACCACCTCGATATTTATGAAAGTTTTTGTAGATGGTGCTGGCTGCTGAGTTGGCTAAACGCCCTCCTAGGCTTCGTTCTTTTATTTTTTATTGGTTTACGGTATTCTTACGAGTCATATTGCGCACCATTTCCTATTACGGTTTCGAATGTTTTTTTTTTTAATATGCTTAGATTTGACTAGTTATAATGCCGATATACTTTTCGAGATAGTTTATTGGAAAGTATTTATTAAACTAGGTTTAGATAGTTAATTTTAAAATTTCTATGTTATACTTTTTATTTATTTCAGGCTTAAAATTAAATTTTATGAGAAATATTTTGATGTGATGTGATTGATTTAACAAGTTTAAAAGAAATTTGAATAACCAGTAAAGAATATATTTAGCTTAAAAAAAACCTAAGATAATATTTTTTTTAATATTAAAACAACGATATATTTAATTAATTCAGGTTTTATGGCTTAACAAATTAGATATGTTATTTAAATCATGAACTCCACTAGATTTAAAAAAAATTATATTATTTTTTATTTAATTATATGATCAAAAAATAAATGCTCGTAACATCAAGTATAAATTAAGTACAAACTAAATATCATGATATTTGTCTAACACTGCGATAAACTTAAAAATAAAAATAAACAATTTATAAAATAGATTTAAAATCAAGCAAATAATAAAGAATAAGATTAAAAAAATAAAGATGAAAATGAAAAAAAAGGGGTGATGGAAAAAAAAAAAAACTCATTTCTTTCATTTTTCCATAAGAATAAAGAAGGAGATGCCTTGTCCCCAAGGTTTTTTAGTATGAAGTATAATTTTTTACAATAATTTTAATATGCATAAGTTAGAATTATTAAAATAATACATAAAAATATTAATTTGATATTTTTTATATAAAAAATATTTTCTAAAAAATAATTTAAATTTCAAACATATTTATAGTCATTCTCTGTTTGGGATTGTGGTAGCGGTTCAAAGTGTTTTTTACTTAGAAATGCATTAAGATGATTTTTTTTATTTTTTAAAAATTATTTTTAATATCAGCGCATTAAAATGATTTAAAAACACTAAAAAATATTAATTTAAAAAAAATTAAAATTTTTAAAATATAAATTAGACCGCGTTTTCAAACAGCCTTGAATCATGTTTAATTACATAACATTATTCTTGCAGTTAAAATAAATTATTTTGTTGCATCATTTTCAAGAATTCTAAACTTGTAAGATAACATGGAAATGTTTGTTTGGTATTGATGTGTGTGCATTCTGAGATGAAAATAACATTAGTAAAAACAATGCTTAGTTAATTAGCTACGAGGTTCTGTCAAAATTTGAATTATTTTTGTTTTGTTTTAAATTAATTTTTTAAAATTATTTTATCGATTTTATATCAAAAATAAATTTTAAAAAATAAAAAACTTATTTTAATATATTCTTAAAAAAATATATTTTAAAAAATAAAATCTACACACTTACAAAACCTTTTAAAAAATATATTTTTGCTTAAATAAAAAGGAACCGTTCTTCATTTTTTTTTAATATTAGAAGTGGGGTATTTTAAAAAAATCATATACTTTGATTTCAAAGCAAATCGGACATTAAATTAAATATTGCTTTTATGCTAAACGCACGTAGCTATCAATGACAGGGATGAGGTGGATCTCTCAACTCTCCAACCAAAAAGTCAATCCACCATGTTAGGTAAAATAAAAGCTTGTCATTTAATCTGATTTTATAGATGAGATGGGTAAGTTTTAATTTAGTTTGATGTGTAGAGAGGAGGAAGATAGTTCTATCTCCTTGTTGCTATGGCTTAAGCTCTTGTAAATTCTGTAGTTCGTTAAAATCTACAAGAAGGTTATTTCTTGATTTTTCTTACCTGTTCAAGCCCAGAAAACCCTAGTTTCTTTTCTGTTGTTGATTTTGAAGTTATGATTTCTTGAGTATTTCACTTGGGATGAAACTGTGTTTCGGGTTCCTGGAAAAGATTGAGGAATGGGATAACAAAACCTCGAAGTTGAATCAGACCATCAAGAACTGGTTAATGAAATTAGAAATGGCTCAGTTTCACAGGGCAATATCAGCTCTGTTTGAAGATCTACGAGCGACAATGGCTAAAAACGTTTCGCGAAGTCTCAAGATTTCCTTGAAGATTGCTCCACCTCGCTCATGAATGATTTTATCCGAGGAGCATGCTTGGATTGTAATTTGAGATTGTTTTTCCTCTCGTTCATTAACGAGGTGTTGTTGGAGGCTGTGATGGGGGAAAAAAGTCTCGGACTTGGTAGTTTATCATATTTCCTCTGTAGTTTATGGAAGATTGGCTGTTGAGGGTGAAGATGTAAATTCATACTATTTTGTTCATGAACTTGTTTTCCCCCAACTTCATTCTTCACGGAGAGAGTTGTAATGATGATTTTGTTCTTTTCGTAAAGGAAAAAGTAATTGAATTGATTATTGAAAACAGTTCAGTTTTTTCAGAAAGTTCATTAGTTATTAGATTGTCGACAGGAGTTGACTTTATAAATAAAATGATTTAATTAATTTTATAAATAAACTATAAAATCTAATTCTTATTTACTTTAATATTTAAAAAA
>Ga0307514_10002369_pt1 | contig 19743 bp, 23 predicted proteins | sample 16_EM_MG_FD_203088 | JGI IMG/M metagenome (GOLD analysis project Ga0307514, IMG submission 203088) | Populus trichocarpa ectomycorrhiza microbial communities from riparian zone in the Pacific Northwest, United States - 16_EM | ecosystem: Host-associated > Plants > Roots > Unclassified | place... | reverse complement strand
TCTTACTCCATTCTTCGACGATGGTACGATGGGGTGAGCTACCCGAAGTTCTGCTCGCCGGAGTCTTGATCTACGCACTTCAACCTAAACACTTGACTCATGTTCTTGCTAAGTATGACTCGAGACCGGGTTACAAGAGTAGTAGTTTATCACAGGCACCGTATAGAACACCAACGAGTTACGCATCATATTTCTCCCTCCTCCGGCGTATCTTCCCTCCCTGGTCCATCGTCCTTTGGAGGCTCGCCATCAGGAACATGTGGTTGCTTATACTTCGCCCTCTGCAAGTCGTAAGCAAACCGAGAAAACCAAAAAACACAGGGTGGTTCTCACCTTTTCACTCCTCTCATCACGCTCCTCCGTGGTGGGACGTTCCCTTTTGCTCCCACTTTCCTCCCGGCGGTCTTCATCCCAATGCTTGCTATACTTCCTCCGCTCGTCTCTATCATAGTCCTTATAATGCTTCGACGACCGATGTCCGTAGTCCCGGTCCCTGTGGTCCTTCGAGGACCTATGGCTGTCATCGTAATCGTCCCGTCGGTGGTATTTCCCTCCCCGACCGTCATAGTCTCGGTCCCTATCCCGTTCACGGTCGCGGTCGCGATCCCTGTCCCGTTCCTTGTCCTTGTCGCGGTAGTCGCGACTACGATCACGATCACGATCACGGTCCCGTTCACGGTCTCCTCTGTCCTTGCTGTCTCTATCTTTATCTTCTCTATCCTTCGTCGGTTCCTTGCGTTTGCGACTGGTGGTGGATCCACCGTCCTCAGAAGCTTCCTTCTCGCGAAGGCGTTCCTTTTGACGTTTGACATATTTGGAGAAGGCGGCCCGACGAGCCTCTTCATCTTCGAGTGCCTTATACTCGCTCAGGTGTTCGAACAGTGGTACTGCCTAGACAAAATCAGATGGGTTCGCGGCGGATCCGAGGCAGATTCTTACCTCCTCGTATGAAAGGGTTATATCCAGAGGTTCCGGTAACTTTTTCAAGGCATACCTCAGATCATCTTGGAGATGTCTCAGTTTCCTTTCAGCCCTCCGCTTCTCATCCGCTGTTTGCTTCAGGACTTTTTCGTGCAACTTTACGAGAGCATTCAACTTCAGAACCGCCACGGAAAGAAGGAAAGAGGGGGAAAAACTTACAGCGCGGAAGACATTTGACAGTTCTTCATCGGTTAAGGCTCTAACTTGTTCGTCATCATCGGCCCTGACGACGTGGAGGAATTCCTTCGCCGTTGTCTCGATTCCAACCTTGAACGCAACGGCCCCACCGTCAACATCCATACCATCACCGGGTTGGTGTTTCTCATTGTATCGTTTGACGGCGCCTTCGATGACTTCAATCTTGCCTTCCAGTTTCTGATCCATAGCATCGACAACGTCCCAGAAGAGCTCCAGGGGACCTGAACCGGGGTTACCGAGAATGTTGATATAGCGCTCGTCGTCCTTGAACAATGGATAGAGCGCCTTCCACTTTGTCCCAGCCTTGATCTTACCCTGGCTGACGAGTTCTTGCAAAAGAGCCTACATCACCGTAAGTAAGAGTCGTGGGATGCGAAACCAAGGCCACGCATACCTTGAACCCCTCTCTCGTCTTCCTCTCCTTCCTGTTCTTCTCCACCTGTGTCCTCCTCGCCTGTTCCTCGAATTCTCTCTCAAGCACTCGGCTGTAGTCCTCGAAAGAGAGCAGGATGTCCAAAGTAGGGAGCTTCTGTATCTCCGGGTCGGCCTTCCAAGCCTCCGATTCGAGTACCAGTGAATGCGCGGTCCGCCATTTTGTCAGTACGTCGACTTGCAATTCTTTGAACAGATTGACAAGTTTTCCGATACTTCTGGAGCGTGATGCTCTGCTCTCTTGCTACGAAACAGAGGAAATGAGTCGCGGTCGGGTGATCTCGATGAAGAAGAAAAACACAAACCATTTCTCGTTGTTTCAGCTCGGAGACATGCTCCTCGAATATCAACCTCCTTTCGGACTCGATCTTGGCCTGTTGCCAGATGGGATGCTGGGCGAAGAGCTTGTCGGCGGTGGGGAACGTCGTGTAATGATGAACGTTCGGGTTCCCTTTGAGTAAATTCCGGATCGATGGTCGTAGTTTCCCCAGCCTGGCCTCTCTTTCCTCCTGCTCTTTAGCCCTCAAGCCGTCGGTGTACTACGAGGGGTCAGGCCAACATCAGAAAATGCAATGAACAGCGAAAACGCGCGATTTGAGGTAATCACCTTCTGCCATGCGGCCTTCTTCTCCGCCAACGTATTCAACGCCTTATAAAGAGGGTCCGTGATGATTGAGCGCATGGTCTGATCCCACGTCCAATTTGCGTCGACACCCGCTTTCCTGAGCAAGTGGAAAAACGCCTTCTCGCCCTCTTCCACGGTCGTGAATCCATTATAGGGTATGACGGGATCGTCAGGGAGGTTGGGTCTAGCTGGGAGAGAAGATATTGGTAGTGACCCTGGAGCGGTTAGAGCCGTAGGAGTCAGTTCTGTTGGCGTGGACTGCGAAGGGTTCGTTATTGCTAGAGCGTTTTGAGGTTGACCAGCTGCACCTGAACCCTCTTCGATGGCCAGCGGTTGGCCAGGCTGCCTGCGAATGCGCAACGGGATGAGGGATGCTGGAACGCGGGCGATGGTTCAGGGGAGACGTACGGAATCGTAGCACCTGGGCCCTCTTTTTCGACCTTCTCTAACAACAACAGAAGCTCTTCTGGCATCTCCCATTTTGACACTTTGGTCTCGACCTAGGGAAATATTAAGCACCGCGCGTTGGTGTGACGGGGATTGCACGCGTACGTTGTGGAAATACTTCTTTCCGCCAGAAAAGTACTCCCTCCATGAAGTCTGAGCTAAGGCGCGCTACACAATCCTTCAGCATTCGTTCTTCCTCTGTACTTCGTCTTCTTCTACGAAACGTACCTCAAACGAGGTCTTGAGTTCTACGCAGGCAGTAAAGCGGGGTCAGAACTGCGGAATAGATATTCAAGACAATACAGCGACCGACCTTCAGGTTTCTCCCAAACACTCTCCTTTGAAGTTGGGTTATACCAATACGTGCGGCCTTCGGGATTCCTGTGTTCGGTCTAGTCAAAAGTGTCAGCCCGATGCTGTGTGGTGTGGAAGCTGCAGGTACCCAGTTCATCATGATCGTGTCCAGTGCCGATGGTGACTGGGGCGCAAGAAGGACCGGCTAGGAAAATTCCCACGTTTGGTCATTCTTGAGCAGCTCATGGCTAGAACACATACGAAAGAAGGTGACGGAATTATTCATGGGTCACAGAGGGAAATGTATAACAACGGTAGTGCTGAGTTGCGGAAGCCATGAAAAGGATGTGTGTTTGCTGGTTTTGTGCTGCGCATATGGCATCCGGTTGATATCGCAAGCTGCCTGCCTCCATTTTAAATCCTGGTGAGCGGTACCAGTGCCCGAGATATCCATGGAAGTGAGTGTCACTCAGATAAATGCTCCTCTCTTCTGAAGTCGAGGTTCGATTCCGCCTGCCCGGATCTCAAGTAATCTACAGCAGTTCCTGCCTTGTCACATCAGTATCTAGCTTCGTGTTAACTCAGAAAATTCTGTTCCTATATCCCACAGCTACTCTCGGGACTTGAAGCTTGAAGCTTGAAGCTTGACGCGTGGCGGTTCAGCCACCAGAATGCCTACGCAATAGCTCACTTTCACCGTACTATTAGCGCGCACTCTTCCTGAGTGATGTAGAATCGTTCGATGTAGATTCAACCACTGTATTCCTCCTCATGTGAGTTCCGTGCAATGAGGTGTTCATCAACCAAGGTGACCGGTCCAAATCAGATCGACTCTTGGACCAGCCCAGTCGATCATGCCAATCCACAGCTGAGCGCTGAGGGAGCAACCACATACCTCGCCGTCGGGGCCGTCGCCCTGCGACGTTCCAAAAGCTCGAAGAAGCCTCTTGGACGCACTCGCTTGGCCAACTGGGCATCATGATCAATACGTGCACGTCTATAATCTACGGACTCCATCGGGTCCTGGCCCTCGAATACTATCACCCGGCCAACTTTCGTCCTCTGATTTGAGGGACATCTGAAGATCCCATCAGCTGTGGATTTGTTTGCACCATACCAAGCGATGATTTACGTGCGCTTTACGACCGGGACCGACGAATAAAACTGAGGTTTGGCGTTGTGGGTCCACCACTTTGGCTTTCCTCCCTACCTTTGGAACAAGGATGAATCTTCTGCTCAGCAAAAAACCCAGGAAATCGCTCAAATATTCCCAGCGAGATATTTTTTCAGGAATCAACACTGCCATTGGGCCACTCGGCTTCCGGGTGGAACCAGACACAGGCCCCAACGGTGAGCAGAGTCAGTCCCTTCGAGACGAAAACACAGATTGACCCGACTCGACTGTGGCACCAGACGAGGAGAGCAGCAGGGGCTCGCGGATCGTATTTCAAGGTAAGACCGCCGAAGACCAAGAGGTTCCCGCACCGGAGGGCTCCACCCCTAGTGTTGTGGTTGGTGACACCGACAACGGGAGTGACCCACTGAGTGAGTGTTTCCGGCCCCTGCTATCTGGATCGACGTTCATATGCCCCACGCGCATCAGAACAGAACGGTGGTACTGGAGTCGCGAAAAGAGACTGGAAGGACACCGCTCGTGGGGGTGCCGGCATTCTCTTCGACGTTGCAATGGGGGCCGCAGAAGCATTCACCCCTCTCAAAGCTACCCTGGGTGCCATCTCCGCCGTCTACACGAATTACCAAGTTTGTCCAACACCGTCCGTTTGAAACACTCCTGACGTACCCGTGCACAGGAAACAATCGCCGTCGGGGAAAAAATTCAACGCCTCTGCTCACGCATAGAGGTACTGGAGACGACATTCCAAGCACCTTCGGATGACGGGGAGGAGCAGACGCGCAGGGACGGGCTACTACGGTATGCCGTTGTTTCCCCATTGGACCCGAGGCTAAATTCCTCTCAGCAAGTTCAAAGATATCGAAGGACAGCTCCGACCTCTGGCCGACAAGTCGGCGCTGCAGCAATTTGCCGAACATAGTCAGGACAAAGAAGAGGTTTCCGCCATCCTTGAAGATCTACAGGAGGTTATTTCCGACTACCAGGTTGGTTTGCGGACTTGGCGTTGTTCTCGATACTGACAGGGACGACAGATGGTGCAACAGATGGCGATCCACAAGCAAACAAGTGAATTGATGGTGAGTCTTCAATTTTCACCTCCAAAGATTGTACTAACCTCTCGGTAGGACGCAGGTCGGCCAGTCTTCTACTTTAGACAACCAGCCGGCTGACATACGTTTCAAACAGCTGAAGCAGCTGTCCTGGGAAATTTTCGCTGCGCGCGGGAGGCCGAGTACCGACATGGCGACCGTAAGGGTTGTCTTAAAGGGACACGCAAAACAATCCTGGACGAGATCGAACGCTGGATGAGCGATTTTGGCAAGCCCCCTGTATACTGGTTGAACGGGCTGGCCGGAACGGGGAAGAGTGCCATCGCACAGACGATCGCGGAGAAGACGTTTGCGGATGGAAAGCTTGGTGCCTCCTTCTTTTGTTCGCGAGGCGTTGAGGACAGAAGCAACCTCAAGTTCATATTCCCCACCCTCGCTGTCCAGCTCGCGCACAAATACCCCGAGATCCGATCGATCCTCGTTCGGTTGATACGGGCAGACTCAAGGATCGCTGGAGAGTCCTTGAATAACCAGATGGACAAGTTGATCGTACGACCCCTTAAGGAGACCGCCATTTCGACCGTGATCGTTATCGATGCTCTAGACGAGTGCGAGGACGAGGAACCCGCTTCTGCAATCCTATCCGTCCTTAGGCGATTTGTATCCGAGCTCCCGAAGGTCAAGTTCTTCGTTACCGGTCGTCCTGATCCGCATATTCGAGCAGGCTTTCGTCCCCTTCTGTTAGCGGAAGCCACGGATGTGTTCGTCCTCCACAAGGTCGATCCCTTGCTCGTAAACAGCGATATTCGACGATTCTTGAAACATAGCTTCATGGAAATTGCACAGCGTCGACCCGGGATGGATGATTGGCCCTCGGAAGAACAACTGGACCTGCTTTGTGAACGGGCAGCAGGACTGTTTGTCTATGCCGTGGCCACGATCAAGTTCCTCGATCACAAGAACAATGATCCACGTGGGCAGCTGGATCGTCTCCTACAGTCGTCAGGGAGCGGTGTGCGCGAAGGGAGGACCAGGCTGAAGGCGAAAACGACACTCGATTCACTTTACTCGTCGATTCTTGTCGAGGCCTTCGATGACGACGAACCGGAGGACGATCCCAAGACCCGCTCGGTGCTCGGCGCTGTGGTCCTGGCTGTGAATCCCCTTTCGCCGTGTACAATCGCTGCACTTTTAGGCTTCCGCATCACCGATGTAGCCCTCCGACTGTCATCGGTCCATTCGCTCCTTCTCCTCGAGGAGGATAATGACTCTCCCGTTCGACCTTTCCACAAATCCTTTCCCGACTTCATCACCGATCCAGAGCGGTGTGTTGACGGGAAATTTCGGGTGTTTCCTCCAGATCATCATTTCGAGCTTCTGATTGGCTGCCTCGAGCTGATGAACCGAGGTTTGGAAAAGAATATGTGCAAGCTGCCGGATGGGGTCACCAACTCCGAAGTTGGTGACCTGGGGGAGAGGGCCGATCAATACATCAATGCCGGTTTGCAATATGCCTGCAGGTCATGGCACAAGCACCTCATTGGGGCGGTACCGTCACGCATGTTCGAGATCGAACCTACTCTGCTCCGATTCTTGGAGGGAAAGTTTTTGTTCTGGTTGGAGGTCCTTAGCGTCCTTGGTGCTGTGAGGGAGGCGGTTGACGCCTTGGATGCGGTTGCGAGGCAACTCAATGTATGTTAAGTTTTTGTATTTGATCTTTTTCCAGAGTTTACTCAGATTGGATTCAGGCGTCAGCAACTCTTGACCTTGTCAACGACTTCCTTCGTTTCGTGGTTGCGTTCTTCGAAGTCATCAGTACCTCCGCTCCGCATATCTATCACTCCGCGCTTCCCCTCTCCCCCCGAACGTCAACCGTACGCAAGCTATACGAACCATGTGCACGCCCCCTGGCGAGGGTTGTACACGGGATTTCTGGATCGTGGGAACCGATCCTCACAACTGTTAAGCATTGCAGTCACCTCGTTGAGAGAGTTGCATGGTCACCGTGCAGCAGGTACATCGCGGTTTTCTTGTCCTTCCCCAATAAGATAGAAGTTCTGGACGCAGCGACTCTCGAGAAACTTCACACTTTGGAGCCCAATGGTGGCTTTGGGTGGCTTAGTTTCTCCCCAGACAGTCGCTTGCTGACGGAGTTCAATAATCGTCACTATGGAATCACCACTTGGGACCTTCGGACAGGTAGTTGGATCAGCACCACTCCCCCACCATTACACAAAGTCTCTGTCACTCTCTCATCTACGTATTCTATGGATGGAAAGATGGTTGCGGCCCACACATGCACCGATATTATCATCTACAACCTCCTCTCCGGAGCACCAACATATTTCTATCGTGTCCATGAGTCGGAAGGATGCATCATGCCCTCAATTTGGACCCATGGCGAATGTCTTCGGTTCATCACTGCAAAACCAGGGTCTATCACCGTGTGGGAAGTAGGGTTCACCTCAACCCACACCCTCGCAAAGGTCGAGTCTTTACCCGTCCCAAACTATGTTAGTTATCAGACCCACACCACTTTGTTTCTTCCGGCCCTCTTCCGGCTCGCCTTTGTCCATGAGCAGGAGGTTGCAATATGGGATGCTCGGGGTTCCAAATTTGTCCTTCTCATTGATTTTCGCGGATATTCTTACCCAAACCTATCCTTCTCCCCTGATGGTCGATTCTTTGCATGCCATACTTACCTCTGGAAAGAGTCTCCCACCGGCTACATATTTCATCGGAAACTCGTATCCGGCGCTGAAGAACATTCGGAAGGTTTCAACATTGACGGATGCCCCAAACCATTCCTCTCCCCAGATGGTGCATCACTCGCTATGTCCAGACATCATGAACTTCAGTTATGGCGCACGACAGACCCAATCACCTCCCACTTCAACATTCCAATTCAACCTGCGATACTACTTGATTTCCTTCTGGAATTTTTGCCGGATGGATCATTAGCAGCCGCTGCACGGTGGAGGAACAATATGGTCACAGTTCTTGACCTCAAGTCCGGTAACCCACCGTTGGTCATTGACATGGGTGTGGAGATTTGGAATCTGAGGGTGACTGGAAAGGCCATCATTGTTGTTGGTGATGGGAAGATAATCACTCGGAACCTTCCTATAGGGGACCGTGTTCTCGATGCCAGGGCGACCATTGACGATAGTGTTCCGATTATAACACTTGATCGGCCAACGCAGCTACCGCTACGGGAAGGATGGTTTAATTCCGCGGCAATATCCCCTAATCTCAAGTACACTGCCATCACACGGTGGAGAGCGGTAGAGGGAGAATATGGATATGACGAAGATAGTGAGGACTACAACAGGATATGGGACGACGAAGACGAAGACGAAAAGTACTTGGAAGGGGACGGTCTGGATATTTACAGCATGTCTACCGGGAATCACATTGTGGGTACCACCACTGCCCCAGATACGCGTGGACCCAGGCCGCTGATTTCCCCGGACGGATACATATGGCATTCAGCCGGAGATGGGTATAAAATCACCAAGGACGAAACATCCAATGAAATTGGGCTGGAGCCTCTCCCAGAGGGAACGAGTCCATTGGGGGGACACCCCTGGATATCTTCTCATGGCCACCGCGTTACGGATGACGGGTGGATATTTAGCTCGAGGGAGGAGCGACTCATGTGGTTGCCTCACCACTGGAGGCAGGATGCACGTGAGGATCGGGTGTGGGCTGGACGGTTTCTTGGGTTGTTGAATCGTGAACTACCAGAACCTATCATTATAGATTTAGGCGAGTGACCTACGGATGACATTTGCTTTCCCTGCCTCTACTTTCTGCCCATCGCTTACACTCCATCTTGTTCGAGTTTCTGAGTATGTTTGTCACGCACTTCTCCACAATATCCACTATTGCTCGTCCGTGTGCTAGATACACAATGAGAAGCTGTTGTGACTGTGGGTGTCCAAACGAATCACACAGGGAGCTGGACGTATGTCGGTTCCTCAAGAGTTCCACCAGAAAACGTGATATATGATCCAATGCGGATGTCTCCCCCGAATCTTCACTGCAACTTTCCGCAAAGGGCACAAAAAGGATGTAAACCTGGTGCTTCAAGCTAGGGCTGCGGCATCTAGTCAACACACTACCACACGAAATGCGAACTAGAATCACCCACTTTCCATCGCCTTTGTTGCTCGTCAGGCTTCGGCGGTTTGATTTTTTTCCTCGGCTTAGATTCTGACTCCCCGTCCTCCACACTGTCTCTTTATCGACCTTCCTCCGCAGGCAGTTTGTCTGAACCCTTGCCTTCAAGCCGCCTCCCACCTGCCGTTGTCTCCCCTATCCTTGTTGTCTGTTTTTATCCTCTGTCCTTCGTCGGCTCTGCGATTGCGACCAGTAGTGGATCCACTGCCCTCCAAAACTTCCTTCTCGCGAAGGCCTTTCTTTTCCCATTTGGCAAATTTGGAGAAGGCGGTCTGACGGGCCTCTTCACCCTCAAGCGCCCTGTACTCGCTCACCGGTATTCAAAGAGTAACTGCCGGGATGATAATCAGATGAGTTCACAACCGGTTGAAGGCAAATTCCTACCTCGTATCCTGTTTCAGGAGTTGTTCGTACAACCCTCCGAAAGCGCTCAGAAACAGAGGGAAAGGCCTTACAACAGAGAAGACATCTGACAGTTCCTCATCGGCCTTGACGACATCGAAGAGTTCCCCTACCATTGTCTCGATCCCGAACGCAACGGCCCCACCGCGAACACCCATACCATCACCGGGTTGGTGTTTCTCATTGTATCGCTTGACGGCGCCTTTGATAACTTCAATTTCGCCTTCAAAGTTCTGATTCATAGCATCGAAAACATCCCAGAAGAGTTCCAGGGGACCAGAACCGGGGTTACCGAGAATATTGATATAGCGCTCGTCGTCCTCGAACAAACAAAGCGTACAAGGATAACATGAAACGAATACGGGCACAGGTGAGGGGATCATCGGATTCCCCCTGCGTCTCTGGTTTAAATTCTCCGCGAGTCCTGGAATGTGGAAAGGAGGCTGAAGTTGCTGCTAGGGAGTCCGGTCCATCGCCTCGAGGGATAGTGTCTTAGCCTTGGTTTTACCCTGATCAAAGAGTTCTTGTAATTGAAACTAAGGCGCACAGCATTATGAGCAAGAGTCGTGGAGTGCGAAATCAGGGTCATGCGTACATAAAACCCCTCTCTTTCCTGTTCTTCCCCACCTGCGCCCCCCGCGCCTGTTACTCGAATCCTCTCTCGACCCTCAAAAGCAAGCGCGATTTCCAAAGTAGGGAGCTTCTGTATCCCCAGGTCGATTTCCCAAGGTTCCGATTCGAGGGCAAATGAATGCGCGGTCCGCCACCCCGCGAATACGTCGGCTGCGATCACCTAAACAGATTGACAAGGTTTCTGATGCTCCTAGAGCGTGCTACTCTGCTCTCTTGCTACGAAACAGGAAATAGAAGAGGAAATGAGTCGTGGTTGGGTGATCTCAATGAATACAAACCATTTCCCGCGTCTCAGCTCGGAGACATGCTCCTTGAATATAAACCATCCTTCGGACTCGATCTTAGTCTATTGCCGGATGGGGTGCTGGGAAAAGGGCTTGTCGGTGGTAGGGAGTGTCGTGTGGTGATGAACTTTCGGGTTCCCTTTTGCGTAAATTCCAAATCGACGGTCGGAGTTTCGCGAGCCTAGCCTCTCTTTCCTCTCGCATTTTAGCCTTCAAGTCATCAGTGTACTGTGGAGAATCAGTGGGGATTGCCACGCACGTTGTGGAAACACCTATTCCCGCCAGAAAGGTGCTCCTTCCACGGAGTCTGCACCAAGGCATACTACATAAAACCTTCAGCATTCATTCTTTACCCGTACTCCGCCTTCAAGACGCCTCAAGTGGGGTCTTGAGTTCTACACAGACAGCAAAATACGGTCAGAAACTATAGGGCAGAGACGCAAGAAAATGTGATCACCGACCTTCGGGTTTCTCCCAACCGCTTTCCTGTAGTAGTTGGGTGCGGCCCTTGAGATTGCCGTGTTTGGTCTGACCAAATGTGTTAGCCTGACGTTGTGTGGTGTGGAGTGAAAAGCTGTAGGTACCCCGTTCATGATCGTGTGTGGTGTGCATAGGGACTGAGAGGGTCTTTCGAGAAAATTTCCCACGTTTGGTCATTCTTGACCGGTGACCTCGTGGCTAGAACACAATGTAACTCGCCCGCGGGTTGCAGAGAGAAATTCAAAACAGCAGCAGCGTCAGGCTTTGACAAAGCCGCAAAAAGAATGTACATTCAGTGGGATTGTCGCATCTGGTGTCGTGTACACCAGGAAACAGTACACCGGAGGAGTCTTCGCTTAGCGAATGTACGTAGCGTCCCCCGTTGTCAACGTTGGTTACCTTCCAGCCCAAGCCGCAAGGTTTTAGATAACAGGCTATATCGTTCCAGGCATTCACAATTCCAATCGTAGAAGCCGACTCGGCATGTTCAGAATCGGATAGGGGGTAACCAATAGCCTTAACCTCGTCCTCCCCCTGTACCATCTCCCTTCCCGAACTTTGTCCTTCCCGCCTCTTAATTCGAGGCTGGATCCCAACCAATTTTGAACCACACTTCTCAGCCTTCAACCAGCTACCGCTACCATGCCACCTCGCGTTGACCTCGTCATCCTGCTCTCCGCTGGGGTCCCATACGTCAACAAAGCCGAGTTCAAGGAGACCATCCAGGAAGCAGAAGAACAGTACACGCGCCTCTTGAATCTGTTGAGGACATCCCGGTTACGCGCCGTGGGGAAGAGAGGAGAGAAACCAGGAGATCTTATGATTCTCGTTGGATGTTCTCTGGAGAGGCTTGATCAACTGGCCAGAGCCGAAAGGTTTGTTTTCATGGTAGCTTTACCGGTTCACGGGGGCTGACGAGCTTTGAACTGAATACGCAGGCTACTGAATTTTTTCGACCAAGTTTCAGTGACTGACGACTCGATCGCTGAAGGGAACGTCAGCCTCTCAGGCGCTGACCGCGTTCGACTCGTTCATGACTACGTCGCTTCGGCAAACAGGGGTTCACTCGCCGTCATCCCTCGGACGGAACAATGGAGCTGCGTTACGGACATCATAGTGATCCATGACCAAGGGTTTAGCGAGAGGTGGATCAGGGAGTCGTCTAGTCATGGTGTTAGGCCTCTCGACTTTGATAAGATCAAAGATCACGTCGGTCACTTCCTGATTTTCCCTATATATGCTTCTAACAGCTGCGTGCTTTAGTTTGGAGAAGAAGTTGGATTATACTTCCACTTCCTCACAACTTACACCAAAGCCCTCGCAGTCATATCAGCGCTCGGCTGCGTATTATGGCTGTTCGGTGCATCTTACAATCCTTATTACACCACCACACTCATCCTTTGGGCCAACGGCTTCGTGGACTATTGGGAGATCGTCGAGCGCAAGATCTCCATCCGGTGGGGTGCCTACGGTGCCTACCGGATCGAGGAAGAACGACACGATTACGTCCACTGTGGTGATTATCTGGACGAGCACCTTCGCAGAGCGGCCCGGATTGCAGAGAGTATTCCCGTCGTTCTCGGATCTGCCGCCGCACTTGCTGGCATCCTGACGACCCTCTTTGCAATCGAGGGATTGATCACTAGGTTGTATACTGGGCCATTCCACCAGCACGTTGTAAGTGGGGCATTATACCACCGTTCCTTCGGGCTCACCACTATTGTTTCTTTCTCAAGGACCTTCTCAAGGGTTTCCTCAGCACCATTCTCTTCTTGGCTTCCGTCCCGAGCTTTCTCAGGGTGTGGAAATCATTCGCCACCCAGCTGACGAACCGTGAAAAACACCAATGGCAGTCGACCTATCGCTGTTCCCTAGCGATCAAACGATTTGCCCTTCCGGCAATTGTAGTTTCCCTTGGCTTTGTGCTCTCCCTATTGGTCTACGCGCCGTCCGAACATCAACTCATCACTTCCGAGTTGAGTGAGACGGTCGAAGCCACGAAGGACGCCGTACCTATGGGAATTTGGGAGCGCGCTTCTGCAGGCGCAGCGGCATGCATCAACACCACGAGGTTGCAGGATCATGTGTACGCTTATACGGTCATGTTCGGTCTTCCACACATCATGCGGTTACTTGGACGCGGGCGGGGAGGAGCTACAGCGATAAGGAAGCGTGCGGATTTCCAGGATGAGAAATCAGGTGAGGGAGAGTCGAGCGCGACTAGCGGAGAAGAAAGGAAGGAGGAGCGAGAGTTGTTGGCTTGGATTAGGAGAGAGGTCACGCTGGGAAAGGAGCACGACATGTTCGAGCGTTATCTCGAGATTGTCACCCAGTTCTGTTACGTTGTCATTTGTTCCGCCATATGGCCCTTGGCTCCCGGTGCGTCGCTTTTCGAGTAGCCTGAGTTCACTTCCTGACATCCCCCGAAAGTCGTGGCATTGCTAAACAACTACGTCGAACTCCGCTTCGACCCATTCATCGGCCCTAAATACCTTCGCAGGCCCGTCCCCGTCCGAACGGACTCGATCGGTCCATGGCTCACATGCCTCTGGACCCTCTTATGGATCGCCGCCCCCGTAAACTCTGTCCTAGTATATAAGTTCAACCTTCGTTATCTTGGAACGACCCCAGCCGCTCGGCAGTGGGCCTACTCGTATGCCCTGATAAACCTTGACGTGTTCCTCATTGGCAGATGGGTCGTGTGGTTTGTCGTCGAGAGGGTATTTTGGAGGGGAAGCGAGGAAGAGATGAAGAGCGAAGAGCTTAAGCGGAAGGCCGGCGACCTTGATCGTCTTGATCCCATCTTGGATGCTCGGTTGCGGGGCCCCGACTCTGCCGAGGACGAGGATGCGGATGATTTCTGGAAGCAAGACGAAGGTCCCTTGAAGGATGCATAGACGTTCTTGAAAGGGTTGTGAACCAACCACCGAAACTCACAGACAGATTTTTCCTGTTGCCTTCCATGACTTTCGTGATGTATTTTTTGTAGTACGATAGTACTTTCTGAGCCGGACATGTATCATGATACTGTACCGTGTAAAGATCCGGCAACTGGTACATACCAGCTTACGTCGTTCTCATACTTATATCTTATTCTTGTCCGGTGCACGTTCAGAAGAGGCAATGGTGGGCACAGCATCTGCGCTGCTAAATTATGGTGAATCACTTCAGGTGCGCCGTGGAGGTCCTCGTTCGCGAAGCTCCAACGATCCAAAGGACCACCTTGGTTGCAGCTACTCGGACAGTGTCTTCACATTAACGTCTACTGCATATGGTACCTTACAAGGTCCTCCCAGTGGCCGACGGGCGAGGGCGCAGGGCTATCTGGTTTCGTGTAGAGTATGCGCGTAAGTAGTACAGGAAATCCCATCGGCCATCGTCGAGCCAACCTCCCTCCATAGCCCACAATGTCATTCTTCTCCGGCTTTTTCCGTATACACCTTACGGCTTCCGGGAGTTACCAATGCCGGAGTAGGCGCCAATGTACAACTCCCTCTTGTCGTAACCACCTGACAGAGAACAAAACGGGCATGGTTGGCGTTCGGATGCATTAGTTTTATCTCCCCCCGACTTGGATGAACAAAAAGTCCAGGAAACCGCTCAGGCTTTCCCAACAACCCGCTTCCTTGGGAGTCCCTACCAACATCGTTGTTGGTCCACTTGGCTTCCGAGCAGAGCTAGGAATCGATCCTACAGGTGACAAGGAGTCGTTCCTTCGACCACGGGCCAACCTGATTCAATTGCGACGGTAGATGAAAAGAACCCTGGGCCTTCACGGATTGTACTTCGCGACGAGAAAAGTGAAACTCAAGGCCCTCACACGCAGTCTCCGACGACTGGTGTTGCCGTCGATCGCGGTGCTGAACATGGGAACGACCAAACAGGTGAGTGCTTCTGGTCTTTGCTATCTCGAATGATGTTCATGTAAAACTACGTGCCTCTCTTTGCTAGGTGAAACCATTGGTCGTATTAGCGAGGAAGAGGGCGAATCGAGGGGTGAGTGTCGATATCAGTTGTACTACTCGCACTCTGTTGACATTCTCCAGTTCCGGAGAGAGACCGGGAGGAAACTGCGCCTGTGACTCTCCCAATTCTCGTCAACGCCGCAGAAGTGGCTGCGGAGAGATTCGGTCCTCTCCAAGTCGCCTTGCGGGATATCTCCGCAGTTTATGCTGATCACAAAGTTCGCTTCTGACCCTCCTGCTCAGACTAATTCTTTACAAACCCGTCTACAGGAAACCGTTGTCACAAATAAAATCGAGGACCTCCTCGTACAAATAGTTGCATTAGAGGCTCGCTTTGAAACGCCTCCAGGTGAGCTGGAAGAGCAAGAGTGCCGGGACGAGCTGATACGGTATGTCATTGTTCCCCATTCCCCATCGGAACTCGACGTTGAGTTTTTTCCAGCAAGCTCAAGGAGATCGAGGGCCAATTGGGATCGTGGTCCGCGATGCAAGGGTTACAGCGAACTGCTGGTCACATCCAAGACGACGAGGATGTGCTGAGACTTCTTGAGGATCTACAAGAGGCCATCTCCGACTACCAGGTATGCTTACGACCTTTAAACCGCTCTCTAAACTGACAAATACAACAGATGACGTACCAAACGGCGATCTACGAACAAGGATGCAGGCAAATAGTGAGTATTCTCCGTTTGCGTTTGGAAAAATGAAATAACCTATCTCGGCAGGGTCCAGGTCAGGAAATCTTCTGGTTTCGGTTACAGGTTACTGACATCAGCCTTGATAGCTGAAGCGGCTGTCCTTAACAATTTCCGCTGTGCGCAGGAGGCCGAGTATCGCCACGGCGACCGAAGTGGTTGTCTCAAGGGAACGCGCAGAGTCATCCTGACCAAGGTTGAGCACTGGTCCAGGAATTTCGGCAGACCGCCCGTCTACTGGCTCAACGGGTTGGCTGGAACAGGAAAGAGCACCGTCGCCCAGACTGTGGCGGAGAGGTTGTTCGCAGAAGGACAGCTCGGTGCCTCCTTCTTCTGCTCACGAGACATCGAGGACCGAAGCAACCTCCACTTCATATTCCCCACCCTGGCCGTCCAACTCGCGCGGAGATACGCCGAATTCCGATCAATTCTCATCCCGCTGGTCCAAGCCGATCCAGGAATTGCCTACGAGTCCCTATACAATCAGATGCACAAGCTTGTCGTCCGGCCTTTAAAGAAATCCGCTGTTTCGACCGTGATAGTGATCGACGCGTTGGACGAATGCAAGGACGAGGAACCCGCTTCGGTGATCCTATCCGTCCTCGCGCAGTTCGTATCCCAGATCCCAAAGGTGAAATTCTTCGTAACAGGTCGCCCGGAACCAAGGATTTGGGTGGGATTCCGTTTACCGCTGTTGGCACGAGACACGGACCTGTTCTTCCTCCACGACGTCGAGTTGAGCCAAGTCAACAACGACATACGGCTGTTCTTCAGGCACAGGTTTATGGAGCTTGCCCGTCGTCAACGTGGACTGGATGATTGGCCGACGGCAGAACAGCTGGACCTACTTTGTGACCGTGCAGCGGGACTGTTTGTTTACGCTGTGGCGACGGTCAGGTTCATCGACCATAGGAACAACAGTCCCAAGAAACAACTGGATCGGCTGTTACAGATTCCGGAGAGCAGTGCATTGGAGGGAAAGACCAAGTTCAAGGGGAATGCGACACTTGATTCGCTCTATACGTCCATCCTCCAGGAGGCCTTCGACGACGACGACCTGGAGGGTGACCCCAAGGTCCGCTCTGTGCTCGGTGCCATAACTCTAGCCGCGAATCCCCTTTCTCCATCCACCATCGCTACGCTCTTGGGCTTCGATACCGACGAGGTGTTCCCCCTCTTGTCGTCACTTCACTCGCTCCTCACCCTTCAAGAGGACGTCAATCGACCTATTCGAGCGTTCCACAAATCCTTTCCCGACTTCATCGTCGATCCGGCACGGTGCGCCAACCCGAAGTTTCTTGTCAATCCTCCCGATCACCACGTGGAGCTTTTGGTTGGCTGCCTCGAGCTGATGGATCGAAGGTTGGAACGGAATATGTGCGACCTCCCTGACGGCGTAATCAACTCTGAGGTCGACGACTTGAGGGAGAGGACCAAGCGAAATATCGATCATGCGTTGGAATACGCTTGCAGGTCGTGGTACAAGCACCTCCCTGAACCGGTACCAGCCCATGCCCTCAAGATCACGATCACGTCCGTCTTGCACCAGTTCCTGGAGAAAAAGTTCTTGTTCTGGTTGGAGGTGCTTAGTGTCCTTGGAGCCGCAAGGGAGGCGGTTAATGCATTGGATGCAGCTGCGAAGTGGGTTGATGTGCGTGGAGTTTCCGTATTTGGTCTTTCTTGTTTACTCAGACCGGGTCTAGGCATCTCCAACTCTCGACCTCGTCAACGACTACTTCCGTTTTGCGATCGCGTTCTTCGAGGTAATCAACACCTCCGCTCCGCACATCTATCACTCCGCAATTCCCCTATCTCCCCAAGCGTCGATTGTACACAAGCTATATGAACCGTATGCCCGTCCCTTGTTGAGGGTTGTACAAGGGTCACCGATATCGTGGGAACCAATTGTCGCGACTGTCAGGCATCGCGGTGCTGTCGACGGGGCCGCGTGGTCGCCGTGTAGCAGGTACATCGCGGCTTCCTGGTACGACCCGGAAACGATAGAAATTCTAGATTCAGTGACTCTCGAACGACTTCACACTTTCGAGTCTCAAGCAAGCTCTGGATGGCTTAGTTTCTCCCCAGATAGTTGCTCATTGACGCAGCTAAGCTGTGATCTCCGAGGACTCACCACTTGGGATCTTCAGACAGGTGCTCAGATCAGTACCACCCCCTCCACATCAGATATAGCCATCTCAGACTGGCTCTCATCCACGTATTCTGCTGATGGAAAGATGCTTGCAGTCGCACATCAGGACTTCGAATCCACCACCCACATTTCCACCTACGACCTCCTCTCCGGAACTCACATATATTCCCATCATGTCTCAGAAGAGCGCACCGTGGCCCCGATTTGGACTCATGATGAATGTCTCCGATTCGTCACTGTGAAGCCAGGGTCCATCACCATATGGGAAGTTGGGTTTACCTCGACACTCGCACTCACAAAGGTCAAGTCTTTACCCACCCCAGACGACATTGGCGATGTGGGAACTGCTCTATTCCTTCCTAACCTCTCCCGGCTTGCCTTTATCCATCAAGGCGAAGTCCTAATATGGGATGCTCGGGATTCCAAGCTTCTCCTGAAATTTTCGTGCACTAATTGTCATGAGCCGATGTCCTTCTCCTCCGATGGTCGTTTTTTCACGTGTCAAGCCAACAATCAAGAAACCCATCTCTGGAAGGAGTCTTCCGCTGGCTACACGCCCCATCAAAGGGTCACATCCTGCATCGACGAAGATATGGGAGTTTACAACACGATCGAACACACCAGAGCACTTCTCTCTCCGAACGGAGAATCGATCATCGCGTCAGGGAATTACGGAATTCAGTTGTGGCACACAGCAGATCCAACCACTCCCCCCTCCAGCGTTCCGACAAAACCTTTAATGCTGGCCAAGTTTCTTCTGGAATTTTCACCAGATGGATCAGTAGCCGCCACTGCGCGGTCTTGGGACAACATGGTCACAATCCTTGACCTCGAGTCCAGTAGCCCACGGTTGATCATTGACACGGGCATGTCAATTTGGGGTCTCAAGGTGGCCGGGAACACCATCGCTGTTGTCAGTGAAGGAAGCATCGTCACTTGGAACTTGCCCGCTGGGGGCCACGATCTCGGTGTTAGGGCGAACATTGACGATAGTGTTCGGACTACAACGTTCGATCATCCGGAACCGTCTCCCGAGCAGTCACACTCCGCGGCAATTTCCCCTCGTTTTAACTACATTGTCACCACCCGGTGGGGCGATGAGGACAAACTCGACCGTCTGGATGTTTACGACGCGTCTATTGGGATCTGCCTTACGAGCACGTTCCCCACGCTTGGGCACATACCGTGGATCACCCGAGACGGACGCGAAGTCTGGCTTCCAACCGTAGGAGAAGGATGGAAAATCGTCAAGGATAGAAAATCGAATATCGGGCTCAGGAATCTCCCGTCGAATGTGCGTCCATCGGGGGGATACCGCTGGGAATCTCCTCATGGCCACGAAGTTACAGATGATGGGTGGATATTCAACTCGAGAAAGGAGCGACTCATGTGGTTGCCTCACAACTGGAGGGCGCACGAGGATCGGACGTGGAGTGGACGGTTTCTTGGGTTATCGAATCTTGAGCTACGAGAACCTGTCATTATGGAGTTGGGCGAGTGACCTGCGGACAATGTTTTGCTTTCCCTCACCAAACATGTCTACTTTATGTCTACCACTTACACTACGTCGGCTCATTCGAATTTTGAGCATTACCCGTGTATTTCTTTACGATATCTACTAGTCTTTTGTGTGCCGGTATATCGAGGAGTTCATCCAGATGCGGTTCAACGAAACCTTTTCGATGAAGGACTTTGCCTCCCCTTCCCGCCAAATTGGCAAACCGAAAAAGTAGTCTTTCAACGCGTTCCTCGTTGTCCTCGATACAGCTATCGCCGCCATCCTTAGTACGCC
>Ga0307514_10002367_pt1 | contig 19749 bp, 22 predicted proteins | sample 16_EM_MG_FD_203088 | JGI IMG/M metagenome (GOLD analysis project Ga0307514, IMG submission 203088) | Populus trichocarpa ectomycorrhiza microbial communities from riparian zone in the Pacific Northwest, United States - 16_EM | ecosystem: Host-associated > Plants > Roots > Unclassified | place... | reverse complement strand
TGGTCCGCTGGCGTTGCTTAAGCCTTCCCATTATGTTGTATTCCTATTAGTTTGCTATTACTCTCATTAATTGCATGGCAAGAAACGAAACCACTTACAGGATTTAGACCCGGAATTTTGCTTAACGCCGCCTTTAATTTTCGCAGCCTTCTGCAATAGCTTAAGGCGTACGTCCAAGTGATTCCGTATCCCTTGGTGAGTGTTGGATAGGTGTTGTGTTGACACTCGGTCAACTACTGGCACCGTGGTTGCTCTGCAAATCCCCCGCGCCGATCACCGTGGGGGCTGATCCACATGCACATGATGATCCGCTAGCCCGTGCAGTATGGTAGGGTGGCTGACTGACAAAAACTCTGGTCCCATCCCGGAAGCGGCCGAGATAGTGAGGTGTAGTCTGGTTGGTACAGACTGGGATCTTCATATAGGCTAGCTCAAGGGGCATGTGGATATCCTAAGCAACGAGGCGTCTGGGGTAGACCCTATACGACCGTGCGAATTCGTCATGGCAGCGTGAGCGCGGGGTGAGGATACCTGGAGATGGCGGGATGCCAAAGCCAAAGACAGTTAGGAGCGGGACGCCTTCTCTCGTGGAGGTTGGACATCAGGGGGCTCATCAGTCAGGCAGCGGGGTCACGTTAGAAGGCAACATCACCGAACACATCATGGTGGAGTGGCCAACTTTCGAGAGTAACCGCATGGCGACAAAGCTGTACAGTCCCACATCCCCAGGAGAGGAAGGACGAACGCAACCTGGGAAGTATGGCTAGGTAAGTACGAATACACCCACACCCGGGGCTTTGTGAAAGCCGTCACCCGCCGGTAGATTGCCGGGGGGGGGGGCGCGTGGCCGGAGGGCGGTCTTTTTTTTTTTTTTGGGGGAATCATTAATCGTATTCAGCCTATGGAGACTATGACGATGGACTGCGGCGCACTGTTACCAGCTGCCTTTCAACAACCGAGCCAGTCCCTGCTCCTTTTTATATACACATATGTTTTCTCTCCCGACTCCCGACTCTCTCACATCACGAATCTCGCTACTGCTTCGCACCATTCCTCATCTTGCCATATCACCTCCACCGTCCTTCCCTTCCCGTCTCCCACCCATGGGCACAAGTACAGATGTGCCGCGTTCTGTATTGTCCAGTTATCACATGGGCATCTCCCATCATCCACTTTTCCAATTTCTCTCAGCCATCCCGCTTGGGGTCCCTTGTCCGTTATCATATACGCCAACCCCCTCACTGCCATCCTGTTCCACTTGAGGTGCGCTGGTGGTCTTGCGTGGAGTCTGTATGCCTGGCGCATGCCTGCCGGTGTCACTATGTCAGGCTTGTGCATGCGTATGCCCTTCTCCACTTCCATCTTTGCCCTTGCATCGGCGCTCTCGTTACCTTCCACTCCGTCATGTCCCTTGACCCACATCAGCGTGCGTGGGCGCTCTGTTATCTGTCTCACTATTCTTTCTTCGATCCACGACCGGGGCTCCTGGTCTCTCAACTGCTGTATCCGTTGGATAACCGCCGCGCTGTCCAGCACTACAACGTCGTGATCGTCCCATGCCATTGACACTCCCAATGTCTCTGCGTCGGCTATCGTTGCCATCATTCCCAGGTACGTTGCTTTCTCTCTCGTAGCTGCGGCTGCTCTGTCGTCCATTCGGCTACCGTCTGTCCATTCTTCCACCTTTCCCTCGTCTAGTTTTTCAACATGTACTACTCTCTCCTTTCCTCCCTTGGTTCCTTCCATCCACCGTAGTTCGGCGTCTTCCTCCACCCACTCCCGGAGTATTGGCTCTGCTATCTCCCGTAATTCTGGTATATGTCTCCCATATACAGAAGCTGCCCACCGTATTCTCTTGCACATCATCATCCTCGCCAGATCGCTGATGCCAGTGAGCTCCTCTACTTTTACGCCATTGCTCCCAGGGTACGCCCCCACAACCCACTGTTGGCATTCTGCTGCCAGTCGTCCCTGCTGTTCGCTCGGTTCGTGGTACAGCTCGCATCCGTATGTCAGGATCGGTAGTATCTGTTGCGTTACTACCCTCCTCTTCTTGTCAGCCCCGAGGTTGCTCAGTCTGCGCACCATGTCCCACGCCGCCTTCGCTTTCTGCGTCCTGTAATTCTGGTGTCGCTGTTGATCTCCCATTACTACTCCGAGGGGGGTCTTTGGGACGCCATTTGGTGGGGGGAGGGTGGGGTATGGGGTGGCGGGGTGGAGGGTCCGTTTGGAGGCAGCATAATCATTTTAGCGCGTAGGTAGATAAGAGACTGGGGCCGAGAACATAGTCTGGTTGGCACAAGCCCCTCCCGAGAACAGGGGGGGGCTTTTTCGTGGAGGGCTAGCGTGGATGTCGGGGTGCAAGTTTTTTTGAGGAATTTCCTCTCTTCCCGTTTTTTCCTCTTTCCCTTTTTCCCCCCCCTCCGGGGAAGGCCCGCGACGTAGGGGCAGTACATAGCTAGTTATCGTAGCGCAATCAACTAAATCACTGGTAAACTCTAAACTCTTCAGGGCCAATGACGGCGACATCGGTAGCAGCGACATGGACAACGACATTCCCAGGGGCATTGACAACATATTCCCTTTTCATTTTGGAGCTTATAATCAATCTTTTACGCAGGTTCTTATGGAGTAACAATACTATGGTTATTCAAACGTCTTGAACCCTCTCCGCACTATTCCCAAGCCTAGCACCCATGGTATCGTATACATAATACCTATTATTGTTACTATTTCATACCTTCGCTTGCCGCGATTGAGCCTTTGGCAAAATTAGGAGTTTCTGCCAGCTCAATAGTTGCATTAGTCCACTAAGATTTTGGCAGCTTTCTCATACCGTGACAAGACAGGACCTTTATCCCCCTTTGACAAGTGGCCACCCATTGTGGAAAGTAGTACACCCCGCAATTCCCTACCAAACCTTTTTACTGCCTCCGCAAAGTATTGGTGGCGTACATCTCAATTTTTTTCATGGTCTTGATATGTGACTAGCTGTGGGGTGCAAATACTGTATCGGGAAGAGGGGATTAGATAAGCAGGAAGAGGTATATAGCGTGGAAGGGTAGCCCCTATAGAAGACACCCTACTCTCTGCATGCTATTCCGCGGGGGGAGCCGCCGAAGTAGGTGGAGGCTGTGGTGGAAACCCCAGAGCTAGAGGTAGAGCCAAGATATTTTTTCGACGCAATATTCTCAAGCTACCGATTCCCTATACTCTAATTCAATAGGCTCGAACTGCTGCACACACTGGAGACTATTCATCTTATAAACTCACTTGCCAGCAGTAATTGCAATAGCCCCCTATGGCAATAATTGCAACGCGGAATTTAGTGGAATATAATAAGAGACGTGTAGAGTTCAGTGGCAGCAGTGTAGCTTATAGGAATGTTTAATTGGAAGTTGATTGGAGTGTTGGAGTGTTCTCGTGCCCAGACCGATTTATTTTTGTGTGGTAGCTTAAATTGGGTTGGAGGTTGGGTCAGAACAGCTCAACTCCCAGCTAGCCCGACTACCTTTCTTTTTAATCGCGGTATCCAAGGCGCCTGTGATCCTCCCTCCGGTCGGGGTTCAGGGTCTTGGTATGAGACTACCTGTGATGCAGTACCTGTTACCAATACCTGTATGCTTATGATAACGGATTGTGTAATGTACGACTTTCCACTTCATAACCTAAGGTTCCTTTCGGGAAAGGCCAAAAGAAAAAAGATGTACAACTTTGTGCTATACATAGAACTGATTGCTGCAGGGGTTCATTTGTCATGCAGGGGTCTAGGCATATTCAGTAGTCTTATCGATAAGGAATACCCCTCACCATACAATCCGTTATATAAGTTATAAGCATTGATTGGCTACAAGCATACTCCATTTGGTTTCGGCGATATGCTGGCCTTGGAAAAAACAATTGTGCTACACACCGACCACAAACATACATCCAGGCGTTTTGCATGCGTCGCTTGTTCCCCATGACGCCACTCGCAGCAAAGGTTCCATACCCGCGGAGCCATCACCCCCCCCTCTCTTTCTCCTTCACCTTGAGCCCCCAACTGTTGTCTACACCTCCCCTGAGTGACATTCCCCCTATTCGTAATCCCAACCTCGCGCCCACTTCGCCGAGTACCGGTAAGTCCCAGATCTTGCCCACCGCCCCTCTCTCATTGCAATGTGTAACGGAACTGTGACTATGGAAGCTCCAGGGAGCGCTCGTGACTGTGACTATGGCTATGACTGTGGACTGTGGGCTGTGGGCTGTAGGCTGTAGCTATGACTGTGAGGGCGAACGTTGGTATTCAGAAGTAGATACAGGACGTTGCGTGAGGAAGGTAGACAATTGAGCGTAGACGGGTCTTTAATAGACAGCGTCTTCCTCACATACATATCCCATCGCATGAATGCATAAATACATGAAACGCAGATCGCATAACCATATGAAACGCATTGCGCATCGCTACATCTAAGCGCCGTGACACAAAAGGTCTGCAAATGTACGTAACTGCCTCTCAACCCTCATTTGGCGAACACTAGCAAAACGCTCTCCCTTTGGTGCGGATAGTGCATTTGTCTACCCTGAGCTCATAATAACAGAATTGCCGTTTTGGCATACAACTCTCAGCAGGCAGTTCTGGCGCAGGGTCTGGGGGTCATGTCACGTGACACTACTGTAACTGTCCTAGTACTATCCTGGCTTCTATATAGTGAAACTTGCAGTACGGTAGGTACATGCAGATAGGTACCTAATCGGCACTCTTGCATGAATAGTATTGTTCCATCACAGTCACAGCTGTGCCCTAAACAACACAACACACAATACACAACACAACAACACACAACACAACGACGCACAACACAACGACACACAACACAACACACAATACACACAATACACAATACACACGCGCAACACAACACAACACTACACAGTACAACGACGACACCGCCTTTTTGATCGTGATATTTACATATAAAACCATGGCCGAAGTACTAGGTGTGGTCGCAAGCGCGCTGACTGTGGTTGAAGTTGCTGGCAAGGTCTGGTCGACTGGCTGGAAATACTATCAGGTAAGAATCCCCCTCAAGAAATTTGAGTCACAATCAGTAGTAAATAATTTTATATGTGGTTAGGATGCTAAGAATGCCCCATCCGAGATGAATGACCTTATGAATGGCACTATGGCTCTGCAAACTGCATTCCAGCAAGTTCAAAACTTGGCGAACGGTCCTGGTGCCACCAAATTGATTGCATTGAAGCCGCTCGTCGAAAGTAGCTCCTTGGAACTTGAAAAGGAGCTCAACCAAATTCTTCAAACTCTACAGCCAGGACTAGGGCACAGGGTGTGGAGAAAAGCGCTGGGACAGAGGTTGAAGTGGCCATTTCAAAAGGCGGATGTGGAGCAAATTCTTCAGTTACTTGAGCGGCATAAATCGGCGTTGACTCTTGCCATGAATTCTGACCAGATGTAGGAGCCAATCTACTGCTTCCTTGTATCTTGACTAAAGTCATAGTATATGCTAATATCTATATATTATAATTACTAGGACAGCTATTATTCAAATTGACAATCGAGTTGAGGCAAGTGATCCGTACCCGTAAAATCGCACAGTCCTAGTACTAAATGGTAGTACGTATACAGTCACAACACCAAAGCACAAATATTGCAAAGTTACCATGCGCTGAAGGCGCTGCCCATGACGACTGGCTCCGCCAACATGAGGATCATTGTTTGAAAGATACGCGAGTAGAGCTTCGTAAGCAGATTATGGACTGGTGCGACGATCCGAACAGCAAATGCATCTTCTGGCTTAACGGAATGGCTGGGACTGGCAAATCCACCATTTCTCGCACGATTGCTCGAGAGCTTGCAGAAAAGAAGAGACTTGCAGCGAGTTTCTTTTTTACACGAGGTAAAAAGGACATCAGTCACTCTCGCATGTTCTTCACCACTATCGCCACCCAGCTTGCAAACAGTTTACCAGTACTCCGTCCATTTATCTCAGACGCCATCGACAATAATCCTGCCATCTTTAAACGAGGATTACGGGAACAATGGAATCAACTCATTCTTAACCCTCTAAAGAATGCCCCTACTCAATCAATACAGCTGGTTGTAGTAATTGACGCACTTGATGAATGTGATAGTATGGAAGATATCCAATTAATCCTTCAACTACTTGCAGAAGCCAAGGACCTTGATACAGTTCGGGTCAAGATCTTCCTTACCAGCAGGCCAGAAATCCCCATCTTTGATGGATTTCGTCAATTGTCTGGCGAGGCATATCAGGATTTTATACTCCATAATATCCCGCTTGATACAGTGAATGCAGATATATCTACTTTCTTTCTGCAAAAGCTGTCGCCACTGAAAGCCATATATGGACTGGGGACACCATGGCCAGATGAGCGAACCATTGAACAATTGGTGGAAAGGGCAGCTGGGTTGTTTATCTATGCTGCAACAACGCTTCGATTTATTCAAGATGGCATAGATGGTCCAGAAGAACAACTCTCCTTAGTTCTTAGTGCAACCAAGTCGTCTCTGTCGGCAACCGAGCATCTTGATGGCATCTATACAACACTGCTCCAGCACTCATTTCTTGGGAAACGGAGTTCTCAAGAGTGTGAAAGATTAGCGGGACGGTTTAGAGAGATGGTTGGATCCATTGTGGTAATGTTTAATACGATGCCAGCTAGAAATCTAGCACATCTGCTTCAAATATCGTTCATAATAGTTTCAAGAACTCTGAACTCTTTGCGCTCTGTCCTCCATGTCCCAGAAGACGAAAGCCAGCCTGTCCGATTATTTCATCTGTCCTTCCGGGACTTTCTACAGGATTCTCAGAGGTGCACGGATTTTCGATTCCAGATAGATGAGAAAGAGAGACACACCTGTCTATTTCGAAAATGTATGTTGCATATATCTCAGCTTGAGGAAAATATGTGCGATCTTTGGGGGCCAGGAGTTTTGATTACCGAGATTTCCAATGATACGATACAAAAATGCATTCCACCACATGTTCAATACGCATGTCGTTACTGGCTTGATCACTGGCGGCTTGGGAATCCACTGGCAATGGCGGAAGACATTAAGACAATTCGGGAATTTCTTGAACAACACTTGCTTCATTGGTTGGAGGGACTCAGCTTAATTGGAGAGGTATCAAATGGAGCTCATATGATAATAGCTCTAGAGGAGATACTATCTGTAAGTTGCAATGCTTATTAGCTTATCTAGAGAATAGTACTGACCTGAAAACAGGGACAATAGGGGGACTATGATCTAGGATTGTTGGAACTTGCATATGATGCCAAACGGTTTATATTGCACATGAGGTCAATTATTGAAATGGCACCTCTTCAGGTCTATTATTCGGGACTTTTGTTTACCCCACAATCAAGTCTGATTCGAGGAGGATACTTAAAAAATATCCCCTGGGTAACTATGGAACCCAAAGTGGCAGATGTGTGGAGCTCATTGATACAGACACTGGAAGGCCATACTGGTGGTGTCAAATTGGCTGTCTTTTCACCCAATGGAAAGCTTGTTGCCTCTGCATCCAAGGACACAACGGTCAGATTATGGGATACATCAACAGGCAAGCAGCGTGGAGTTTTGGAAGGTCATACCAGTTACGTCAATTCGGCTATGTTTTCACCCGATGGAAAGCTTGTTGCCTCTGCATCCGCGGACAAAACGGTCAGATTATGGGATATATCCACAGGAAAGCAATGTGCAGTTTTGGAGGGTCATACCTGGGATGTCAATTCAGCTGTGTTTTCACCCGATGGAAAGCTTGTGGCCTCTGCATCCGAGGACAAAACGGTCAGATTATGGGATACATCAACAGGCAAGCAATGCGGAGTTTTGGAAGGTCATACCGCTTGTGTCTACTCGGCTGTGTTTTCACCCAATGGAAAGCTTGTTGCCTCTGCATCCAGGGACAGAACGGTCAAATTATGGGATATATCAACAGGAAAGCAATGTGGAGTTTTGGAGGGTCATACCAATTATGTCTACTCAACTGTGTTTTCCCCCGATGGAAAGCTTGTTGCCTCTGCATCCGTGGACAAAACGGTCAGATTATGGGATATATCCACAGGAAAGCAATGTGCAGTTTTGGAGGGTCATACCCGGCATGTCAATTCAGCTGTGTTTTCATCCAATGGAAAGCTTGTGGCCTCTGCATCCGAGGACGAAACGGTCAGATTATGGGATACATCAACAGGCAAGCAATGCGGAGTTTTGGAAGGTCATACCGGTAGTGTCATTTCGGCAGTGTTTTCACCTGATGGAAAGCTTGTTGCCTCTACATCCTACGACAAAACGGTCAGATTATGGGATACATCAACAGGCAAGCAATGTGGGGTTTTGGAAGGTCATATTCATCGGGTCAACATGGCTGTGTTTTCACCTGATGGAAAGCTTGTTGCCTCTACATCCAAGGACCGAACGGTCAGATTATGGGATACATCAACAGGCAAGCAACATGGAGTTTTGGAACGTCATACTCAAAATATCAATTCAGCAGTGTTTCCACCCGATGAAAAGCTTGTTGCCTCTGCATCCGCGGACAAAACGGTCAGATTATGGGATGTATCAACAGGCAAGCAATGTGGAGTTTTGGAAGGTCATACTGAATATGTTTTCTCGATTGTGTTTTCACTGGATGGAAAGCTTGTTGCCTCTGCATCCGAGGACGAAACGGTCAGATTATGGGATGCATCAACAGGCAAGCAATGCGGAGTTTTGGAAGGTCATACCAATAGTGTCTTCTCGGCAAGGTTTTCACCTGATGGAAAGCTTGTTGCCTCTGCATCCGCGGACACAACGGTCAGATTATGGGATACATCAACAGGCAAGCAATGCGGAGTTTTGGAAGGTCATACCGGTCATGTCTACTCGGCTGTGTTTTCACCCAATGGAAAGCTTGTTGCCTCTGCATCCGACGACGAAACGGTCAAATTATGGGAGACATCAACAGGAAAGCAATGTGGAGTTTTGGAAGGTCATACCGGTATTGTCACATCGGCTGTGTTTTCACCCAATGGAAAGCTTGTTGTCTCTGCATCCGAGGACAAAACGGTCAGATTATGGGATACATCAACAGGCAAGCAATGCGGAGTTTTGGAGGGTCATACCAGTCATGGCACTTCGGCTGTGTTTTCACCTAATGGGAAGCTTGTTGCCTCTGCATCCTGGGACAAAACAGTCAGATTATGGGATACTACAAAAAAAACAACCATAGAAATCATAGAAACTCATGACCCCATCTGGATTGGGAAGTTTTCTAGTGACGGAACGCATCTACATACGAGTCACGGGATACTGCAGCTCAATTCACCCCTCCACAGCGGCGGCAATCAGAAACCAGCACATACGTTAACTCATTCCCTGTTTGTTACTGATCAATGGATCACATGCAACATGAAGAAATTGCTCTGGCTTCCTGTTGAATACCGACTATCCTATTCTGCAGTAAATGACACTGCCAACCTGATTGTCATCGGATCTCCCTCTGGTAGAGTTTTTTTCATATCTATTGATTTTACCGCTCTCCCGGCTGAATATCTCCAGCCATCTGTTAACATTACTGCCATACCAGGTAGGGGCTTCCTTGGATATAAGTTCCCTTGTTGGCTGTTTAAAGCTTTGATAAACTAATTCACTGGTTGGTGTATTTCAGATGCAAGCTAAATCAATAGAGCCGCAGTTTGGGTATGGCAGGCCGAGCATTGGATGTTGGTGTGTTTTTGTGCGATGATTGCAACACAGGAGTTATATGCGAGTTACCTACTATGGGGTTAGGGGAGCGAGGGCAAAGAGAACCATGAAAGAAGTATCATGTCACAAATTAGTTGTACTCAATGGAACCGCAGTTTGGGTATGGTAGGCCGGGGATTGAATGTTTGTGTGTTTTTGTGTGATGATTTGTATATGAGCAACGAAGAGTTATGTGTGTGAGTACCTACTATTTTGAGCATATATATTAATATTTATTTAAGAAGGTGGGGGGAAGGTGTCACCAATTTCCTTAGTTATTCACTCTATTATTAGCTCTATGTGTACTTTAACCCAGAGGCAGAACACGAGAGACAAGATCAGGAATATAGATCTCGAGGGTAATCCACATGCCCATCTATATAAACTCCTGACCTTTCCCAATAAAAATATAAAATATCAAAATGGGTTGGGTTACCCAGGAGGGGGACCCAGGCTTCTTTCTACCTTGAGAGCGAATCATCAATACTGGAGCTTTCACTTTGAAATTGGAATATTAAGGAATGGATGGATGGATACCCGACAACCCTGCACCAAGTAATATTCAAGACAATTCACTTTTTGCCTCCATCTACCTTTTTTTAAAATTTTTTTTAAAGAATCATTACTCGCATTCATCCTATATAGAATATGGCGATGGACTGCGGCTCCTGGTATACCCCAGGTAGCCTCTCTCTTCCCCACGGGCCAGTCCCTGCCCTACCCGCTATCTACAAACTATATCTACATGATAAACTCCGCCACCGCTTCACACCACTTCTCATCCTCCCACAACATCTTAACACCACCGCTCCTCCGATTTTCTAATCTCCCAGAGCCACTCCCGCTGCGGTCCTTTGTCGGTGATCATATATACCAAACCCTTCACCGCCATCGGTGACCATTTCATGTGAGCCGGTGCCTTCGGGTATATTGGGAATTCTTGTTTAATACCCGCTGTCGTGGCAATCACTGTCTTCTGTGTTCGCCATCCCATCTCCACCTCTATTCCCGCTCTGTCGTCCGCTTCCTCATTCCCCTTTATCCCACTGTGCCCTCTGACCCACATCAACGTCCTAGGGCGTTCACACATTCTCATCACCAACCCCTCCTCTATCCAGGACCGTGGTTGGGTATATTTCAAGTTGCTCACTCGCTGTATCACCCCTTGACTGTCTAGCGCTACCACATCATTATTTTCCCACGCCAGGAGCACACCTAATTCCTCCGCATCTGCCACCGTCGCCCACTCCCCCAGATATAAACCCTTCGGTCTTGTGGCTCCTGCTGCTTTCCCATCTGCTCTACTCCCATTTGTCCACTTCATGCTCGACTAGCTCGCGTACCTCCACTCCTGTGCCCTTCGCCAGTTCTGTGCTCCGCATCCACCGTAGCTCGATGTCGTGATGCCACTGACCGTCACAAGAACCCCGGTCCCATCCCGGAAGCGGCCGAGATACTGAGGCATACGAACCGAGACATTCATATAGGCTGGCTCAAGGGGCATGCGGATATCCTAAGCAACGAGGCGGCTGGGGTAGACCCTATACGACTGTGCGAATTCATGAGCGCGGGGTGAGGACACCTGGAGATGGCGGGATGCCAAAGCCAAAGACGAGTTGGGAGCCGGACGCCTCCTCTTGTGGAGGAGGTTGGACATCAGGGGCCTCATCAGTCAGGCAGCGGGGCCACGTTAGAAGGCAACATCACCGAACACATCATAGGGGAGTGCCCAACTTTCGAGAGTGACCGCATGACGAAAAAGCTGTACAGTCCCACATCCTCAGGAGAGGAAGGACGCACGCAACCTGGGAAGTATGGCTAGGTAAGTACGAATATACCCCTTTGTGAAAGCCGTCACCCGCCGGTAGATTGCGGGGGGTGCGTGGCCGGAGGTGGGGTCTTTGGGACGCCATTTGGTGGGGGGAGGGTGGGGTATGGGGTGACGGGGTGGAGGGTCTGTTTGGCGGGGTTCCCCGCAGCATAATTATTTTAGCGCGTAGGGAGATAAGAGACTGGGGCCGAGAACAGCGGGGGGGCTTTTTCGTGGAGGGAGGGCTAGCGTGGATGTCGGGGTGCAAGTTTTTTGGAGGAGTTTCCTCTCTTCCCATCTTTTCCTCTTTCCCTTTTTCCCCCCCCTCCGAGGAAGGACCGCGACGTAGGGGCAGTACATAGCTACATTATCCAGTTATCGTAGCGCAATCAACTAAATCACTGGTAAACTCTACACTCTTCAGCTACTGTGACAGCGACATGGACAACGACATTCCCAGGGGCACTGACAACATATTCCCTTTTCATTTTGGAGCTTATAATCAATCCCTTACGCAGGCTCTTATGGAGTAACAATACTATGGTTATTCAAACATCTTGAACCCTCTCCGCACTATTCGCAAGCCTAGCACTCACGGTACCGTATACATAATACCCATTATTGCTATTCACTTACACCGTGATCAAGCCTTTGGCGAAGTTAGGAGTTTCCGCCAGCTCAATAGTTGCATTAGTCTACTAAGATTTTGGCAGCTTTCTCATACCGTGACAAGACAGGATCTTTATCCCCTTTTGACCAGTGGCCACCCATTGCGCAAAGTGGTACACCCCACAATTCCCTACCATACCTTTTTACTGCCCCCGTATTGGTGGCGTACATCTCAAGTTTTTTCAGGGTCTTGATATGCCCAGAAACGAAGCGAAGGTGTGTAGTGGAAGGGAACCCCGGTCCGATAATTACTGAGAGAGGCTTAGCGCCGTCGCCCAAAATGGAACAGGATTACCCAATTGGAAATGGATCATAACGCTAATGTTGCGCTTGCAGCATGCAGCATGCAGCAGCACAGCACACGTTCATGATAGGGACATGATACGCTAGGAAAAAACCATTACTGGTAGGTCTCAATCAAAAGCGTAGATAGCTACTACTACTTCTGAAGATAATCATGAAGAAAGGCTATCCGAAATACTGATCATTGGGCCTCCATTACATTATGCAGCGTGAGGGACAAAATCAGAAACAAAAGACAACAACATATAGTACGGCCCTGTCAAACAGTGGAAACAACGCAACTAGTGAAAAAAACTTCACGACGAAACACAATCTCCCAAGTGGATCAAAAAATGTGTTAGTTAATGAGATAATGCTTAATATGCTGCTACAGAGCCTCATAGTTCACTGCTGATGTTTCTATTTCCAAAGCCTCCAGAGGTGTCCATTCTGCCTGTAAGGCATTATTTGGCTTTGCAAAGAAAATAGCATGAGGGAAAGCACTAAGCCAAAGCTAGAGCGACACCTTGACAGTGAGACATAGACGGCAGTATAAGTGTGATGTCCCCCACGCGTACCCCTAGGATTTGGGGGTTCAAGATCTAATATGACATTGCTGAAGGTTCTACCTTGCGACCTGTAATCTGTAGTCACAAACGCAGTACAGCAAGGGATTTGCCGGCGGCACATCGAATTGCCTTTGCCTGTCGCTGATGCAAGAGCCTCAGGGACATGAATGTCGATGGAAAAGGAGGCTGGAAGCGATGACATCAGTCCAGGGGCTAAGCTGCCAACCGGTGCAAACTTATGATTTGCAACCTTAACAAGCAGAAACTATGGTGGAGAATCTATAATCCATATTGTGCCTGTGAGAGGGGCATTTGGGCATCATAGAACCATGGTTTGAAAACACTCACCTACCGTATTTTTTGGTTATACAGCTAGGTGGCAATGAAATTGGTACCCCGCATAAAAGGGGCGAGTATGCAGCGCGCTTGACGCAGATTTAATGCATCTAACGCGGCTAGCACGTTAAGGGCAAATGTCTCACCCCCCCTTAAGCAGCAACCAAATAGATATATTGTGAAGTTCTTCTACTTGTAAACCTTACACCCGAAGTTATCTCGTACCCAAGCCCTCCTATTAATTATGTCGGAACAATCTAATCTTTCCCTACTAGTAGCCCGACTTAATACGCTTCTAGCAGTATCAGAAAACCCCGCCCCAGTTTTACCATCTATTCAAAAAAACAAGCGATTAACTGATTTTGAGAAAGGCAAAACCACGTTACTTTATGAGCAAGGAAAGGGATATGGACAAATTGCCAGCGCTATTGGTCGACCTAAGTCAACAATCCAGAATTTTATCCAACGCTACATCGAACGTGGAACCCATGAGAATAAGCCACATCCAGGTCGACAAGAGAAGATCTCAGAATCTACGGAGGATGCAGTCCTAGCTCTTATTGAAGGTAATGCTTCAATATCTAAGCTGAAGCTTATAGAAAGTATACCTGAGTTGCAGGAAATACATCCACGAACTATGGATCGCATGCTTCGAGGCAAAGGGATTCGAAAGTGGATAGCAAGAAAGCGACCGAAGCTACTACCACGCCATGCTAGTGCAAGGTTAGCATGGGCTTTAGATCGGAAGGATTGGACGCCTGCATACTCTCCTGACCTAAATCCAATTGAGCATGTATGGGCATACATGAAACGGCAACTTCACCAAAGGTATCCTGATTTAATCAATATGCCCGGAAGTCCAGAGGTGGTTAAGGAAGCATTGGCAGATGCATTGAAAGAAACCTGGAATGGGATTCCCGAGTCACTTTTGGAAAGTCTGTATACCTCTATGCCTTGTCGAGTAGCAGCTGTTATCAAGGCAGAAGGTTGGTATACCAAGTATTAGAAAAGTGGGGGAGAAGAGACTACTTATGATGTTTTTCATGCTTTTATTGCTGTTAGTTTTCTGTTCTATATGTAGCTTGAATTTGACTCCTTTCCTATTTATATTCTGACCAATACTGCCTTAATCGCTCGGCCACCAAAAAGATATGCAGCTCTATTTCTGAACAGTCGCGCTAAACCTACAGTATAATATGCGCGCCAAACCTGTAATATGCGCGCTAATGCAAGACTCTTATGCAGGGGGGGGTACCAATTTCATTGCCACCTAGCTGTATACGACCCGGCGCTACTGCAAGTTTTCTCATACAAAATCCACGCTCTTGTCCGTGCGAGTGGCTTGAGATCCTGAAAATCCCACCACTTCACGTTAGATTCTTGCTAGCGCCGGGTCGTATATAACCAAAAAATACTCCGTACGGTACTCTGTTATCACCAAACGAGTAAACATTGGCTGGTTTATCAAGCGCAAAATCCACAGCGGTCGCTTCTTTGCCATTAAATATCCCGAGAGACGTATAAAGATTTTGGTTAATCACAATTGGCATGTCCTTCGTGAAAATGAAGAGACTGGGTCCAGGCGAGTTGCTTCCCTGATTAACAACTGCCAGTGACCGCCAATCATCGACCTTAACAGAGGCATCAGTACAATGATAGGCTGCCATAAAGATGAACAGTGGCTGCGCCTTGTGTTACCTACTCTTATATTATACCGGAACCTTGCTCTACCAGACAAAAAGTGCTGGATTCCCGTTTTCCGGTATAGCAAGGTCTAACTGTACATAACAAAATCAACACCACCTCTGGTTCTTGTAGAGGATTGAGAGACATTGCCGGAAAATTGGTACTGAGGTAGTGGCTGGCATATTAATGTGAATGGCTGAAATATTGGCTGGTGTATCAGGTAGTATATGGACTGGCATATGGACTGGTACCAGCTAGAATATTGGCTGGTTGACGGATGAATTAACTGGCGAGTTGACTGGAATATTAACTGGTACTGGCTGGCACATTTACTGGAATATTAACTGGAATATTGACTGGAATATTGACTGGAATATTGACTGGAATATTGACTGGAAGATTGGCTGGTAACGGCTGGCATGTGGGCTGGCAAATTGACTGACAAATTGACTAGTAACGACTGGCATATAGACTGGTGAATTGACTGGCAGATGGACTGGCAAATTGACTAGTATATTGACTGGTGAATTGACGGGCAAAAATGAACTGGCATATGGACTGGAGAATTGATGGCAGTTTGGACTGGCAAATTGAGTGGCATATTGATTGAATAATTGACTGTTTATATCAAGACTATGTTCCAGTACTGCCAGTCCATTTGCTAGTCAATCCACCAGTCAATTCGCCTATTCATATACCAGCCGGTACCAGTTAATATTCCAGTCAATTTGCCACCCATATGCCAGCTGTTACCAGTCAATATGCCAGTCAATGCACCGGTCAATATTCCAGTCAATTTACCAGTCCATATGCCAGCCGTTACCCTTAATACAATTAACATGCCAGTCAGTTCGCCAGTCAGTTCACCAGTCAATATTCCAGTCAATATTCCAGTCAATTTGCCACTCAGTTCACTAGTTCATATGCCAGCCGGTAACTAGTCTATATGCCAGTCAATATTCCAGTCTCTTCATCAGTCTATATGCTCATCTATACTCGTCAATTCCCTAGTCAATATTCTAGTCAACTCGCCAGTCCATGCGCCAGCCATTTATTGACTAGTGAAGGTGCCAGTCAATATACTAGCTACTATACCACCTAATATAATACCTAGTATGTCAGCGAAATACCAGTCGAGAGCATGCAAAAGTCCATGCAAAAGCCGATGCAAAAGCTCATGGCAAGGAGCATGTAAAAGCTCATAGAAAAGCTCATAGTAGGGCCAATCATATGTGTAATGCACATCCAGACTACCAGTAGCCCATTGGCATGCGCAAAATTAAATCATTCGAGTGCTCTTGTGTCATCTACCGATATCGGTCAGAGTAACGCTAGGGTAATACAATATGCTGCATGTTTTGCCGGGCAAGGCTACACCCGGGGCGTCGATGATACCTGTGTGACTAGCAGTGAAGTGCAAATACTGGGTCGGGAAGAGGGGATTAGATAAGCAGGAAGAGGTATATAGCATGGAAGGGTAAATAGCTCTTATAGAAGACATACTCTCTGCATACTATTCCTCCCACATTGCGGGGGAAGCCGCCGAAGTAGATGGAAGCTGAGGTGGAAACCCCAGAGCCAGAGGTAGAGCCAAGATATCTCTTCGACGCAATATTTTTATGAAATTCTCGAGCTACGTTTGCCTCCAACCTCTTAGATTCCCTATACCCCAATTCCATAGGCTCGAACTGCTGCACAAACTGGACAATATTCATCTTATAAACTCACTTGCCAGCAGTAATTGCAATGCGGGATTTAGTGGAATATAATAAGAGACGTGTAGAGTTCGGTGGCAGCAGTTTAGCTTATAGGAATGTTTAATTGGAGGTTGATTGGAGGGTTGGAGGTTGGATCAGAACAGCTCAACTCCCAGCTAGCCCGATTATTTTTCTTTTAATCGCGGTATCCAAGGCGCCTGTGATGCAGTACCTGTTACCAATATATGCTTATGATAACGGATTGTGTAATGTACCCTCCTGTGTATTTCGGCGGAAAGGCCAAAACAAAAAAATATGTACGACTTTGTGCTATATAAAACCGATCGCCGCAGGGGTTCATTTGCCATGCAGGGGTCTAGCCATATTCAGTAGTCTTATCGATAAGGAATACCCCTCACCATATAAGCATTGATTGGCTACAAGCATACGGTACTCCATTTGGTTTCGGCGATATGTTAGCCTTGGAAAAAACAATTGTGCTACACACCGACCACAAACATACATCCAGGCATTTTGCATGCGTCGCTTGTTCCCCATGACGCCACTCACAGCAAACCCGCGGAGCCATCGTCCGCCCCTCTCTTTCTCCTTCACCTTGAGCCCCCAGCTGTTGTCTACACCTCCCCTGAGTGACATTCCCCCTATTCGTAATCCCAACCTCGCACCCAATTCGCCGAGTAAGTCCCAGATCTTGCCCGCCGCCCCTCTCTCTCGTTGCAGTGGCATCGAAGGTCTGCAAATGTAACTGCCTCTCAACCCTCATTTGGCGAACGCTAGCAAAACGCTCTCCCTTTGGTGCAGATACTGCATTTTCTACCCTGAGCTCATAATAACAAAATTGCCGTTTTGGCATACAACCCTCACCAGGCAGTTCTGGCGCAGGGTTCTGGGGTCTTGTCACATGACACTGCTGTAACTGTACTATATATCCGGTCAGATTGGCCGTCTGGTGAGACTTAGGTAAGTACAGTACATAGGTAATTGGCCACTCTTGCATGAATAGTATTGTTCAATTGTTTTCCATCACAACCATGTGGCATCACAACCAGGTGGCGGCCAGGTGTGCCCTAAACAACACAACACCCACAACACAACGCACAATACAACGAGATATATACAACGCAACATACACAACACACACAACACACACAATATACACGCATAACACAACATAACACAACACAACGACGACACCGTCCCTTTGATCGTGATATTTACATATAAAACCATGGCCGAAGTACTAGGTGCGGTCGCAAGCGCGATGGCGGTGGTTGAAGTTGCTGGCAAGGTCTGGTCGACTGGCTGGAAATACTATCAGGTAAGAATCCCCCTCAAGGAATTTGAGTCACAATCAGTAGTAAATAATTTTATGGAGTTAGGATGCTAAGAATGCCCCATCCGAGATGAATGACCTTATGAATGGCATTATGGCTCTGCAAACTGCATTCCAGCAAGTTAAAAACTTGGCGAAAGGTCCTGGTGCCACCAAGTTGATTGCATTGAAGCCGCTTGTCGAAAGTAGCTCCTTGAAACTTGAAAAGGAGTTGAACCGGATTCTTCATATTTTACAGCCAGGACTAAGGCAAAAGACAAAGAAAAATCTGCTGAGACAGAGGTTGAAGTGGCCATTTCAAAAGGCGGATGTGGAGCAAATTCTTCAGTTACTTGAGCGGCATAAATCAGCGTTCACTCTTGCCATGAATTCTGACCAGATGTAGGAGCCTATCTACTTCTTCCTTGTATCTTGACTGAAGTCATAATATATGCTAATTTCTATATGTTATAATTACTAGGACGGCTATTATTCAAATTGACAATCGAGTTGAGGAAAGTAATCCGTGCCAGTAAAATCACTCAGTCCTAGTATTAATTAGTAGTACGTATACAGTCACAACACCAAAGCACAAATATTGCAAAGTTACCATGCGCGGAAGGTGCTACCCATGACGACTGGCTCCGCCAACATGAGGATCATTGTTTGGAAGATACGCGAATAGAGCTCCGTAAGCAGATTATGGACTGGTGTGACGATCCGGACAGCAAATGTATCTTCTGGCTTAACGGAATGGCTGGGACTGGCAAATCCACAATTTCTCGCACAATTTCTCGAGAGCTTGCGGAAAAGAAGAGACTTGCAGCGAGTTTCTTTTTTACCCGAGGCAAAAAGGATATCAGTCACTCTCGCATGTTCTTCACCACCATCGCCGCCCAGCTTGCAAACAGTTTACCAGTACTCCGTCCATTTATCTCAGACGCCATCGACGATAATCCTGCCATCTTTAAACGAGGATTACGGGAGCAATGGAATCAACTCATTCTTAACCCTTTGAAGAATGCCCCTACTCAATCAATTCAACTGATTGTAGTAATTGACGCACTTGATGAATGTGATAGTATGGAAGATATCCAATTAATCCTTCAACTACTTGCAGAAGCCAAGGACCTTGATACAGTTCGGATCAAGATCTTCCTTACCAGCAGGCCAGAAATCCCCATATTTGATGGATTTTGTCAATTGTCTGGCGAGGCATATCAGGATTTTATACTCCATAATATCCCGATTGATACAGTTAATGCAGATATATCGACTTTCTTTCTGCAAAAGCTGTCGCCACTGAAAGCCAAACATGGGCTGAGGACACCATGGCCAGATGAGCAAACTATTGAACAATTGGTGGAAAGAGCAGGTGGGTTGTTTATCTATGCTGCAACAACTCTTCGATTTATTCGAGATGGCATAAATGGTCCTGAAGAACAACTCTCTTTAGTTCTTACTGCAACCAAATCATCCCTGTCGGCAACCGAGCATCTTGATGGCATATATACAACACTGCTCCAGCACTCAGTTCTTGGGAGGCGGGGTTATCAAGAGTGTGAACAATTAGCAGAATGGTTCAGACAGGTGGTTGGATTCATTGTGGTGATGTT
>Ga0307514_10002366_pt1 | contig 19753 bp, 15 predicted proteins | sample 16_EM_MG_FD_203088 | JGI IMG/M metagenome (GOLD analysis project Ga0307514, IMG submission 203088) | Populus trichocarpa ectomycorrhiza microbial communities from riparian zone in the Pacific Northwest, United States - 16_EM | ecosystem: Host-associated > Plants > Roots > Unclassified | place... | reverse complement strand
CTATAGATGGACCCGCTGTGCGACCCGCTGACAACCCGCCCAATTCAGACGGGTTGGGAGTTTACCATGGAACCGTACCCGAGTGGGCAGTTCGGGTTTATTGACGACCCGGACCGCCAATTTGGCAGCGGTTCGGTTTGGACCCGGACCCGGACCCGAAGTGACGGTCCGGAACCGTTGCTAACACTACACGTTATCGTATTCCTGAGTTCGGTCACTCGGTCACATGACTCCTCGGACCTCCCTCGTCTTCTTCTTTGTCTTTCCCGGGGATTCAGTAAACTCCTTGTCCGGCCCCCCTTATCATTTTCTCCCCCATCATCCTCCCTTCTCTTTGCCATTGCCGAAGCTCCAGCCTGTCGAGAATGCATAAGCGTGGGTGGTGGGGATGTTAATCTCGGTGCTTTACCTGGTCGCCCGGGTTCCGCATCCGATTCGTCAATATTCATAGGAGTCGCGTTGTCCTTTTCGACTTGCTTCTCCCAATTTCGAGTTAATACCTCCCTAGCCAACGGTGTTCCCACCCTCTTGCGCGGTTGTAACTGTGGTCGTGGCCTGATCGTAAGATCCTTCTTTGGTGTGGTTAACCCCAATACGTGCGTCGTTGGTGGCTGCATTTCCGGGTCTGGCGCATTCCCCCTAACTTCCCCCAACTTTTTGTTTTCCTCCACAAGGCTCGCAACAGTTGTCTTGAGCGTCGACACTTCCGTCTTCAGATTGTCGATTTTCGAGTAGAGTTTTGCGAAATGTCCCTCCATGACTTTGATGACAGCCGTCCCGACTATCTTCTCTGCCATATCCTGGGGCATATCTAAATCATCATCACCCTAGTCGGCATAAACCGTCTCGAGCAAATCCATTTGATGTTGTATGGGAGTTTTAGAGACTCCCAAACTCGTAATCATCTTGGGGGCAGGCGTTGTCGCTTTGCCTTTCCCCTTCTTCTTTTTGGGCTTCTTCTCTCCACCAGTGGTGAAAATCGGAAGCATCGAGGAAGCGACCGTGTCGCTATCGTTATTGAAATCGTAATCGGAAGGGGTGGAGGAATCATCAGAATCCCACAAGCCATCCTCTTCGAGCATCTCCCTTAAAAGGCCGAAGCGGGAGGAATCGGTTTTAGGTGTAAAAGATACAGAGGGACCCGCGCTGGGCGTTGGGGTCCTCGAAGGGCGCCCGCCTCTAGGCATCGTGAAGCCGTAGAGAAAATACGGGGCGGCTTATGGTTGGCCAACGACCCACGGCTTGGCAAAATCTAGCGGTGAGGTGGTGTGTCGAGGTGTCGGTATGCAACGGAGTGGGTTCGCGTAAAGGCTTGGCAGAGAACGCGACTGACGCGACACGTCGGCCAACGAGCAAGCGACGACGAGGACTAAGAGGCTTGCCTCAGAGGAGTGATGACCGAATTCAGAGTGAGTGGGAGGAGTGACCTGGACGCGGGAGAAGCTGCAGATGGGAGGAGCGACACGCCAATGGAGGTGGCGATGGAGATGGCGACAGGGGTGACATCCATCGCCACGGAGACTGCGGGCGCACCCATATTCGAGCCGATGGAGAGAAACGAGAATGGAAAACGGAGAAGGAGGAGCGAGGCCCCGGCAGCCCCCAGCGACTGGAGGAGCTGCATTGAAAGGACGATACGACTGCAGGCACAGGAGCTAACGCAGCTGCACCGAACTGTTGGACACCTAGCAAACCTGTGGGAAGTCCCGGCAGCCCGCGAAGAGGCACAGTGTCAAGGAATGATGGCGTGGATGCAAGAGAGAGAGCTGAAGTGGGACCCCCGGCATGAGGACGACAAGCTGTGGGGGCCGGGCATCACGAACATGATTGCAAAGGTCATGAATGGGGAACCGCCAGGGCAGGAAGGGAGAGAGAAAGCGAGAACAGCAGTGTTCCTAAGCAGCCCGGCCGGCCACCCGGCATTTTAGTGGCCTCCAGATCGGCCGCCCCGCCTGGTTGTGAACTTATGATGGACTATGGCTGAGTTTACTTGGTGGCTTTCTGAGTTTAAGACTTTAGGCAGCAGCAATGCGTGTCATTTAAACAAAATATGTTTATGCTTGTTCGATTGAACTTATATGTTGGCAAATACAGCCTGCAGGCCGGCCGGCAGCCAAGAAAATGCCTGCAGATCGGCCGCCCAGCCAGAAAGAAAAAGCCTGAAGGCCGCCCGCCCGGCTTGGGCCTGCAGATCGGCCGCCCGGCCGCCAAGTGAAAGCCTTCAGATCGCCCGCCCTGCCGCCAAGAAAAAGCCTGCAGGCCCGGCCTAAAGCCTGGCGGCCCGGCCCGGCCCTCAATTAAAAGCCGCCCCTAAGGGCGGCCCGGGCGGGCCGCTTAGGAACACTGCAGAGAAGTGACTGCAGGGACGGACGGTGGGGGGCTAGAGGCCTCCCAACATGCAGACACGACGCGAGAAGAGGGACCAGATAAGCGCCTGCAGCTGCAGCAGCAACCGAAGCCCAAACTGCAGCTCAAACTGCAGCCTAAACCGCAGCCCGGGCCCAACCAAAGTAAGCAACCACTTCCGCGAGACGGTGGGAGACCGTCCCACCCGGACCCAAAAGTCAGAGGGCACCCGTCGGCCGAGGCCGAGGCCCGGGCCCTGGCCCCGCCCCGACGGCTGGATCGAACATGGCAGAGAGACGCCCAATATTGAGAAAAGAAGAGAGTGTACCGCTCTCCAATAAAATGGATCAGGAAATCGCGTCAGCAATCAACGGAGCGCTCTTCCACCAGAAGGCACCGGCCCACATTAGGATCATAAACGCCAAAAGGCATGCCAAGGGCGCAATCTATGCAATCACGCACCCGAATGCGACATCAGAGATGCCTCTGCAGTGCCGCAACATCATCATCACAGCAGCTAGGACGGTCGACAAAGGAGTCGTGGACGTCGAGGAGAATCAATCCTGCGAACGGCTAATGATCCACACAGTCCCTCTCATACGGTACATGGGGAAAGGCACGGAAGGCCTGCAGAAGATGCGAGAAAAATTTGAAGCGCAGAACGAGGGTATAGTGATCCCCACCCAAAGAATGGTGGCTTGGGAACCCCCGTACCATCAGGGAGAGGAGGCAGAACGCAGAAATTGCAGCGTCAGCGGTAGTCATCGTCGTAAAGGGGAGCAAGGTGGCACAGATCTTAGTCAAGAAAGGTATCAAGGTGGCGGGGGTGTGGTACCGAGTCGAAATGTACACGAGCGAGGGACCTGACAGCAGGTGTGAGCTCTGCTGTGGGTGGGGCCACATCGAGAACAAGTGCGGCAGCAAGCCCAAATGTCGCTACTGCTCAGGCCATCACCGGACAAACAACCACAAGTGCAATGAGGTGGGATGCACTGCAAAGTAGGGGTCACTCTGCGGCCACATGCTGGAAAAGTGCCCTAGTTGCAAAGGAAATCACATCGCGTTCAGCAGCAGGTGCGTGAAGAAGAGGGAAGCCACCGAAGCGGCGCGGCTGAGCAGAAAAATCGGGCGAGGAGGACGAGTGCCCACGAGTGCTTCTTGGGACATTGAAACTGGCTCAAACAGAGTGGTGCTTGGCCCGAGGCCCCAGGGGGTGGCGGGAGGAGGGGGAGATGAAGAAGAGATGGCGGATGTGGACTGAGAAGAGGAGGCAGTGGTGGAAGCACGAGACGTCACCATGGCCGAGATTCCGACTGTGACCAGGACCGCGACTGATACCGAAACTGAGATTGAAACGGGAGCCCAGGCTACCAATGATTAGACTGATCCAGCAAAACTGCGCTAGGTCATACGAGTGGGCCATTGTGGCGCTGGCGACGGGAGTCGAACATAGGGCGGATGTAGTGTGCTTGCAAGAGCCACCGAGAGAAATAGGAGAGATTGGGATCAGCCATACGGGATATGAAATAAGGAAATGAAAAAGAGTTTCCACGGCGATACGGAACGGGTGCGGCCTGGTGGTTGATGAGCGGACAGAATTGAACAGAGGGGCCAATGATGATGTTATCGCTACCGACGTCAGGAGGAGAGGTGAAAATATTACAAGGATTGTCAACGTTTACGATCAGAAAGACGCGCAGTTGGGAGAGAGAGGGAGACCGGCGCAAAAGTTGAACTGGCAGAGAGTCATTCGGCAGGGCGGCACTGTCCCCTGCAGGAGACTTCAATGCCCACAGCATGCAATGGGACCCAAGATGCCAAGTTCAGCGCAATGCTGATTTTTGTGAAGGCGTGATTGACGAGAACGGGCTGGAGATTGGAAATGATGGCAGACCTACCCCCATTGGATAAGAGAGGACCAGGAAGGTGAGTCGGTCATCGACTAGACGTTGGCAAATCGACCAATAGTAAAGTGGACCATACTGGGGGATGACCATGCCAGCGGATCCGACCATGAGGTCATAGAATGCTAGGTGGGAGTAGACAGGCACGAGGAGGCGAATCATGAGAGGGTACTAGGGTGGAATGTAGGTGCAATGATGGAGAAGGACGTGGAAGCAGCGGAGAAGCTATGGATGGAAGTAGCAATGGAGAGAGCTCAACCAGATGCAAAGTGCACAGAGGACGAGGTGGAGCAGGGGGCCGCATGGTGTCAGGAAGCAATGAGCAGCGTCCTCGACGCCACGGCAAAGAACATCAGGATTTGTGCCAGCTCAAAGAGATGGTGGGACGTCCACATCAAAGAAAGAAGAAATACAGTCGGGAGAGAGAGAAGGAGAAGACTGAACTCAAAAGAGGCTGCCCAGGTGAAGGCAGAGCTCCAGAAGTCGAGCCCGCAATCCAAGGGAAATGTGTCGGATGACTACTTGCAACACCTTAGGGGAGCCAAAGTGTGGAGAGCGGTACGATACGCGAACCCTCGAGCGGGCACGACAGTGGAGGCCTTAACAGACAGAGAAGGAAAACAAGCAAACACATCAGTGGAGAAGGAGGACATGCTAAGGCACAAAACCTTTCCCCCGGATGACAGCGACAAGTACTACGGACTACCTCCAGCCGGACCCGCAGACACACACGTCACAGAGCAAGCAGTCGAGCGAGCCTTTTTTCCTCATTCAGTCAAGGAAGCACCGGGACCAGACAAGCTGTCGTTTGGCGCTATACAGCTGCTCTGGAAGTGGCACAGAGATAGGTTCGTGAGGCTGATGAGGGCGGCAATTCGCACTAGGAGACACCCAACAGTATGGAAGCGGGCTATCAGTGTGGTGATTCGCAAGCCTGGCAAAGACGACTATACAAAGGAGACGGCATACCGCTCTATATCGTGGCTTAGCTGCCAGGGAAAACGGGTTGAGAAAGTAGCTGCGGGGCTGCAGTCAGAAGAGGTCAAAAGGAGAGGGCTACTGAGCCACGGACAATTCGGAAGCAGAAAAGGAAGGTCCGCAATCAATGCAGCGGCCATCATGGTCGACAGAGCTCATGCAGTCTGGACAAACGGCAACATGTCAGGTGTGGTTCTCATGGACATTATGGCAGCCTTCCCGAGCATGACAAAAGGAAGACTACTCAACTTGATCAAGGTCAGGCAAATGGACGGAGACCTTATACGATTGACGGAGAGCTTTCTGTCGGCCAGAACGGTAGAGATGATAATCTAGGGCAACACCATGGAGAGACGCCCACTGGAGGCAGGGGTTGCACAAGGCTCAGCTGTATCACCGATCCTCTTCGCGATGTACACCTCAGGACTAATCAAGTGGGTCGAAGAGTATGTATCAGAGGCCGAGGGGCTATCCTTCATAGGCGACCTCGGCTGGGTGGTGACCGGAAGCGATGTCAACCATGTCGTCTCGATAGTTGAGAGATGCGCAGCAAAGAGCATAGAGTGGGCAAGCAAACGAGGGCTACAGTTCGACACTGCAAGGACGGAGGTGGTGCTGTTCACGCGTAGATGGGGCCACAAGAAACACCTCCTGGCAAAACTGACCGCAAAGATAAGAGTCGGAAATGGGTCCATACGATTCAACCCACAGGCGACACTCTGGCTGGGCGTCTGGATCGACGCACATCTGGCGTTCAAGGAGCACCATAACCGATCCATGAAGAAAGCCAGGGGAACAGAAGCCAGACTCCGAACCCTTACCAAGACATATGGCGCAGTTCCTGAGAGAGTAAGGGCCGTCCAAGTGACATGCATCCAAGTGGTTGCACTATATGGGAGTGAGCTCTGGTGGGACCCCAGGGAAATAGGGAGGCTAGATGATCTCCAGCTCCTGCTATATCGACAAGCCAGATCCATTCTGGGCGCGCTGCCCACGACACCACGGGGGCCACTGATGAGAGAGGTAGGGCTTACACCCGCGCCTGTAATCTTAGACTCTACACAACAAAGATTTACAGCTAGACTAGCAACCACATGCAGAAACAAATTAATGGGGCTACACAGAGACCCCGCTTCCGGCGCACCGATATGCAGAGTGGTCAAGAAAGAGCATCAGCAAGGCCGGACAACGGAAGGAATGAACTAGCCGGCCCCGGGCGAAGAAGCAGCGGTCAGGACCACCATACTGGACGACACCACGGCAGCCAAAAGCGCCGCGCAGTGCTGGGCAAGAGTGATATGAGCCAAAGTCGTGGCAGGGGTCTGGATGTGGTGGACAGATGGATCGCGCTCAGATGATGGCCGGGTGTGAGCTGCAGCAGTGTGTACACACGGAAAAGAATTGAGGTCTCGCCGCAGCATCCTAGGCACTGGATGTATTGAGGTCTTTGACACCGAACTGTGGGCGATCGGGCTCGCTCTTGACATGGCGATTGAGCAGAGAGAATCATTGCAGATGCATGGAGTGAGGACGGTGGCAGTCTTCAGCGACTCACAGGCCACAATTCAATGAGCGGCGCACCTGGAGCCGGGCCCAGGGCAGCGACTGGCGGGGTGGATCAACAGACCGGCGCGGAGTCTCCTCGCACACCGCATTGCGACCAAGATCGACTGGGTTCCGGGGCACTCCGGCATCCCCGGAAACGAAGAAGCAGACAATCAGGCCAACCATCCGTGAGAGGCAAGGGGAAGCACATTGATAGAGCAACACTGCACCTCGGCCTCGATCAGGGCTAGACGAATCTTCGAGGCAAGGTCAGCAGCTAAGGCGGAGTAGGAGGCCGACAAGTGCAACAAGCATTTCCAATGACTCAACCAGTCCGGACACACCCGGTCTGGGGTAGGGCTCAGTCCGGTCCAGTCCCACCGGAAGGTCGGACTGGACCGAGCCCCAGACTGGCAGTCTTGGACTGGACGGGCTTGGTCTGGACCGGTCCAAACAGGATAATATTTACTAATTTCAAAGTCGAACCGAAAAACTAAAGAAGTGAGACTGTAATCCCTGCAACCCTAACTCAGACACAACCCTAAGGAAGATCAGCAGCCAAGGCCCAGCGGAAGGCCAACAAATGCAGTAAGCACTTTGGCTACAGACTGAAGGGCAAAGAAGGCGATAGGAGACCTATCCCAATGACAAGCGCAAAGTCATTGGCAACATGATTCTACCGACTAAAGTGCGGGCATGCGCCTACCAGAGCTTACCTGAAATGATTCGGACACTGAGAGGATGACAAGTGCTGGTGGTGCGGGGGAATGGTGGGCCAAACACGGGAGCATCTCCTCCATCACTGCAGCCGGTGGAAATACCAGCAGCGGGAACTCTGGAAGAAGGTGGGAAAGGCACCGGGCTGGAAAGCTGGCCGATGCCAGCAGGCACAGGTGTCCGAGCTGTTTTGCATGGAGATATGTTACATGGCGGTGATGGACTTCCCGCCAGGGTGGCAAGTGGCAAGTGGCAAGTGGTGAGGGGTGAGATGTACATTGTAACCTGTGAATGGCAAGATGAGTCTACATGTATGAGTATATGTGTATGAGTCTATTTGGTGACTCAGTGTATCAGTAACTCCCAGTGTATTCGGGCAGATTCGGCCCGAGTGGACTGGTCCAAAGCAATCCAGGACAGTTCAGTCCAGGTCCCGAAAAATTGGGGATTGGTCCAATCCCGGTCCAAAAATTTTATGCACTGGACCTGGACTAGACTGGACGGTTCCAGTCCAGACTGGTCCAATGCTGGACTGGTGGAATGATTGAGCACTTCAGCTATAGACTCAAGGGCAAGGCGGGGACCAAAGGGCCTATCCCGATGAGAAACGTAAAGTCGCTGGCCGCCAGGTTCTACCGACTGAAGTCTGGGCATGCACCAACTGGAGTCTACCTAAAGCGGTTTGGCCACAGAGACGACGACAAATGCTGGTGGTGTGGAGGGACAGAGTCCCAGACTCTGGAGCACCTCTTCCTCCACTGTAGCCCGTGGAGAGACCAACAGAGAGAACTATGGAAGGCGGTGGGAAAGGCGACGGGCTGGAAAGTGGGCAGATGCCGGCACCTGCAGATCTCCGAGGTTTTTACCATAGGAGAGTGCGACCAAGCGGTGATGGCCTTCCTGGCAGCCACTGAGGTCGGGAAGTTCCCGCCCAAATGAAAAAGGAGTGGTACGGAGCGGGCTTAGGGCTTGTGGCTCAGGAGCGGCATTGGCGGGCATGGGGTTATACCATTCTTTCTGTCTTTCTTTCTTTCTTTCCTTTCCTTTTCGTCTGTCTGTTATCTTTCATTTGTCAGCGGGGATGAAGGGTAGCGGGGGGGGAGCTCCGCCATCTAGCCGGCTCGCCCGGAGGCGGAGGGGATATCAGGGTCCTGTCATACTCTAATTAGAGTCAATACAGTATGATTAAACAACAACAACAACCTTCCCGTAGACGGGGCTGCAGGGGTATGGTGGCAACCGTCCAAACACATCCCAGGATTTTTTATGTAAATTGACATGAATTGCAAATTACTCAACAAGCACACATTAAAGAGCACATCGGAGACTGCAGCGTGATAGATAACTCCAAGGGCTATCTGTCAATAAAAGAAATTCAGTCAATTGGATAAGATTTGAGGAAGCTGAAAATGTGAGTGAGAGTCCATGAAGCTGGCGGATTTTCATCCATCTTGTGACCCCATTTCATCACCAATTGTATATCAAATTAGCCAATAATGATATCAGAGCATTATATACCATACTGGATGTCAATTGAAACTGGTCTTGGCATACTTAGGTTGGTGGTTGTTGAGATAGGTACAATTTCGAATTTGCAAAACTGGGAGACTCTACACTAGCATAACTCATGGAATTTTCACCCAAGTGACATTTCAAAGCATCTAGAAATTGCCCAGCTGGCTCTGAATATTCTTCTAGTATACCTGAGAGACTCGGGTTTTAAGGGCGCTGAATTCCAAATAGAATTGGAGGAGAAATCGAGTGGGGTAGGTAGCCCCCTCAGCTTCCTCCAGCCCCCTAACCAACCACCCCATAAGTCCGCCAATTCTTGGTCAAATTCCATGCCCTTTGGCACCGAGTAGGTCAACTATATGTAGATAGATTCCGCATGATTGTTGCCAAGGTACTGAAACATGCTGAGGACCAATAGGGGGGTCCACTAAGGGAGGAGTGATTGAAACGCCCCCCCAATCGATCCACATCCAGTCCCAGTACTGTGCTAACAATGGCGCGAAATCCATCTACATATAGTAGAGTTACTTTGTGCCAAAGGGTATTCAATTTGACCAAGAATTAGTGGAGCTACTCGGGGTGTGAATCAACATCCTGTTCTGCCCCCACCAGCCCCCCAATATCTCCACCAATTCTTAGTCAAATTGGACACCCTTTTGTACAGAGTAGGTCTACAATATGTAGATGGATTTCGCGTTATCGTTGGACAGGTTCTGAGACTGGTTATGGATCGATTGGAGGGGTTGGATCCACCACCTTGCTCCCTAGCGGACCCCCCACTACCGGTTCTCATCAGGTCCCAGTGTTGACTAGGGATTTGGCCCGGTGGCTTCCCTAGTGTTCGGTGCTGGCGGGCTCGGGCATGTGGCCGGTGGCTTGCGGCCCCCACCAGCCTCGCCTGCCCCCACCAGCCTCGCCTGCCCCCACCAGCCTCGCCTGCCCCCACCAGCCTCGCCTGCCCCCATCGGCCTCGCCTGCCCCCATGGCAAGGAGGAGGGCTCGGCACTGGTACTCGGCATTGGGCTCCGGCTTTGGCAGCCGGCATTGAGTTTTCCTTCTCTCTCTTTTGTATATAAGTTCATAGTTTTTCTTCTCTTTGGATCGACAGACAATTTAGCTTCTTCATCCTTTCTCTTTTGCTTTCAACAGGTTATGAGCCCGGCGCTTTCTCTCTAATCGACCTCCACGACTCGATCAGTTGATACGCCCTGCGACGACCATCTCCTTGGGTTGACTTGGTGTCCCCTACCTCCTTGGGTTGACTTGGTGTCCCCGCTCCTTGGGTTGACTTGGTGTCCCCTATCTCCTTGGGTTGACTTGGTGTCCCCGCTCCTTCGGTCGACTGTGTGACGACCTCTTGTCGACTTGGTGACGACATCCCCTTCTTGCTGACTTGGTGACGGCAACCCCATTGGTCGACTGTGTGACGACCTCTTGTCGACTTGGTGACGGCAACCCCCTTCGGTCAGCTGTGTGACGACCTTCTGTCGACTTGGTGACGACAACCCCCTTTGGTCGACTGTGTGACGACCTCTTGTCGACTTGGTGACGACAACCTCCTTTGGTAAACTGTGTTAAAACCTCCGACTGTCGACTCTACGACGACATTCCACCATGATGACCACCACGGTTAGCAAACTCAATGAGCGGAATTATCGTCAATGGGCCATCGAAGCCGAAACTGTCCTGTTCCGGCAGGGCCTTTGGAAGATTGTTACTGGTGAGATGCGTGCTCCGAGGCCTCCGTTTGAACCATCGACATCCGGCGAAACCCCAACTACTCCCAAAATTGCTCCAGACCCCCGAGACTTTGACTATAACTTTGAACCCGAATCAACGGAACCGGGATACCTATCACGCTTTGATAGCTTTCGCAGGGACTGGGAGCGGTGGCTGATAAACAACGACAAAGCATCTGGACAGATTACCGACATTATGGAACCAACTATGCAATTGCGATACCGAGAATACAAAAAACCGAAAGAGCTCTGGGACAAAATCAAGGCAGATTTTGAGACGATGGTCAAGCTCGATGGCCAGCACGAGCTTGAGAAGCTGGTATTGTGCAACCTTGATACCTGGCCAATGAAAACGCGAATTCCATCTACATATGGTAGACCTACTCTGTGCCAAATGGTGGAGCTGTGGAGGGTAGTTAATCCAGTGTTCGCAAACGGTCAGATCGACCGTCCGGTCATCTGCAGATACGTAGACCGGTCAGATAAGATGACAATTTCTGACACCGGCCTTGGCATAGACCGGTGGCGGCTTCTTGGTGCATATCTGCAGAGCCGGAAGATATCTGCCTTGGCATAATTAGCTGTAGATATCTAGCGGTTCTGGCTCGAGGAGTGTAGGAAGAGGGTGAGAAGATATGATACTACCCTGCCGTGAGGATCCACGAAATGTCGGACGGAGCGAGTGTGATCAAATGATGGGAAAGATAGATTGTGTATTTCGTTGTATGATAAGATGATACAAGATGTGATGACATGAGACGAGATGCTATCTACCCCGGGGTCTCCCGAATATATACTCCCCATCGCTCCGTCCATCCCTGTTACCCCAGTATCTCCGTACACCGGCCTCTGTACACCCGCCGTCGCTCAGTCCTCTGCCAAGCTGAGCGGTGGGGGTGGTGAAAAACGGATTTTCCCGCCACAATGCACTTGGTTGTCACCACTTAGGTTATTGCCAGTGGCTACCCTCATTCTCTCTGTATATTAAGACTTTGATTTCATCCGAAGATAGAGAGTAATGGACTTCTTTTCTTATCTGTTGGCGAAAGATTTAGCCCAAAAGATCGACGAGTTTCTAGAAGGCCAGCCAAGCTGCTAGAATGGAATGGAGAGTGATTGCTAAGTCGCCGAGTAGACTCATACATAATGAGTGATTCGCCACCTGCATAGCCACTGGCGATTTTTAATGTATGTTCACGATGGTTCTTCTGCCGAGGCTCAGGATTTTCACAGTTTTGTTGAGTATATAAAGCCGTTGATTTTCCTTCTCTCACATTTTGTACGATAGACAATTCAACCTCTCTTTTGATACACAATTGCTTTCAACATTAACAATAGAATTTCCAGTCAACAATCACCCCCTGAAGACTATATTTTCGAAATACTAGTTATGCAGCAACTACCGAGTCCTACCCAACAACCGATGACTGCCGTCAGGCCACAGAATTCGTCATTTGAGTTCGATTTTGAGTACAGTGACCATGATAGCAGTATCCTGAGTTCAGTACCCAGTGATCTGTTTACACCTACTCTTGGAAGTAATCCAGGTGACAAAGGTTCAATTGATATAGGTAGTATGTCCACTCATTTTTTCCACTGGAACTGCGGGTTGATATAAATTAAAGATGCAAGGGAGCATCTGTGGGTTCCTAATGCATTTCAGAAGACAAAAAAGCAGCAAAAGGGCTATGGTTGGTATCTGTGCATCAGCAAAATGTAAATCGGTCCGGAAGCCACACGCAAACCTCCCAGACACTCCGGTAGACCTCACCGGCGGTCCCAAGTAATTCCAGATGCTTCCAGGCCCCCCTGGAGCTAAGCAAAGTGCTCTCAGACTCTGCAAGAGCATTCTCAGGTGCTCCTGAAAGCACCTGCAGTTATGGAGGTGCATTCAAGATGCTACGAGATTTGACTTATAGGATAGTCAAATTTCGTAGCAGCTGAGACTTCGAGAGCAGCTTGAGACCTCTGCGCAGCTCTGCGGGAGACTTACTGCCGTATTCTCACAGCAGTGGTTCTTAGGGTTCCATAACCACAAGGCATTTCGTGTATCAGATTCGTCTTTGTTAGAGTCACAAGATTCGCTACATCATAATATGGCATGTATTATCTATCTAAGTCTCTCTATGTATATACATACGGCCAATCTGGCTGCAGACGGTACTGGAGCGTAATCGCAGGAGCACCTGGAGACGCTGATTGAGAGAACTTAGAGATGCACTTGGAGGCCGTGATCGTGTGAAATGGGAGATGTACTTGGAGGCCGCGATCGAGTGAGTTTGGAGATGCACTTGGAGGCCGAGATCGAGTTGAACTCAGAGATGCACTTGGAGGCCGTGATCGAGCGGGTTTGGAGATGCATTTGGAGGCCGAGATCGTGTAACTCAGAGATGCACTTGGAGGCCGAGATCAAGTTGAACTCAGAGATGCACTTGGAGGCCGTGATCGAGCGAATTTGGAGATGCATTTGGAGGCCGAGATCGTGTAACTCAGAGATGCACTTGGAGGCCGAGATCAAGTTGAACTCAGAGATGCACTTGGAGGCCGAGATCAAGTTGAACTCAGAGATGCACTTGGAGACCGTGATCGAGCGAGTTTGGAGATGCATTTGGAGGCCGAGATCGTGTAACTCAGAGATGCACTTGGAGGCCGTGATAGAGCGAGTTTGGAGGCCGAGATCAAGTTGAACTCAGAGATGCACTTGGAGGCCGTGATCGAGCGAGTTTGGAGAAGCACTTGGAGGCCGTGATCGAGTAACTCAGAGATGCACTTGAAGGCCGAGATCAAGTTGAACTCAGAGATGCACTTGGAGGCCGTGATCGAGCGAGTTTGGAGATGCACTTGGGGGCCATGATCGATCGAGATTGGAGGAGTACTTGGAGGTGGTCGATCTGGAGGCGGTAGATCGGGAGGGAGGTGCGACGGCAGCTGAGACTCTATTCATTGGTTAACTCGTAATCGTGGGAATGTAGATAGTTGAGTACAATAAGGTCCGCCGAGAGATGAGAGACAGGCTGGGAGCGGGAGACAGTCGATCTTGGGATGATGCAGTACTCGGTGTATGCTGTACTCGGTGTATGCTGTACTCGGTGTATGCTGTACTCGGCGTTAACTCATGATCATTGCATGGAGAGATAGATAGGGATGACTTAACTTCGTGTTCTTAGGTGATGGTAGAGAAAGAGAGAGATGAGAGGAGATGGGGGAAATCATCATGAGAAACTGGGACTTAAGAGAATTTCGTGTGCGAGTCAATTTACCATTCCTGATACGGCAGGTACTACTCCCGATCCGGCGGGTAAAAACACCGATACGAGGTCTTCTAAACCCAATGAGGCAAGTCGTACCCTGACTTCTCATAACCGCTCGTATCCTCCATCTCGTTCCCATCTTCATCCCCCATCTCTCTTTCTCTAGCATCATCGCAGAACACAAAGTTAAGTCATCCCTCTCTATCTCTCCATGCCATGATCATGAGTGAACACTGAGTACAGCATACACCGAGTACAGCATACACTGAGTACAGCATCCACCCAAGATTGTCTGTCTTCCCTTCATTCTCACGATTACGAGTTGACCCCTGAATGTAGCTCCAGCTTCCGGCGTGCCTCCCTACAAGATCGACCGCCACCAGCCAGCTCTCCATGAGAGCTCAAAGGTAAAGTCACCTCATCACATTCTCACGGTTGCGAGTTAACTTACTGATGGATAGAGTCTCAGCACCCGGCGCGCCTCGTATCGACCGCCTCCAAGTGGATCTCCAAACTCGCTCGATCACGGCCTCCAAGTGCATCTCTGCGTTACTCGATCTCGGCCTCCAAGTGCATCCCCAAACTCGCTCTATCACGGCCTCCAAGTGCATCTCCAAACTCGCTCGATCACGGCCTCCAAGTGCATCTCCAAACTCGCTTGATTCCGGCCTCCAAGTGCATCTCTGAGTTCACTCGATCACGCCCTCCCAGTGCTTCTCCAAACTCGCTCGATCACGGCCTCCAAGTGTATCTCTGAGTTCACTCGATCGTCATCTTCTGGCGCACCTCGACTTGCTCTCAAGCACCGCCTGCTGCCAGTCCAGATATACCCTGTGTAGATGGGTAGCTATATAGATACATAGATACATAGATGAGAATACAAACTGAATACCTGAGTTTTAAAAATCGTTCAACGATAAGTAGTAGCTATGATATCCAGGCGCACCAGCAGCGTTCCCAAAGAAGATATTGTTTCTCCCAGACTGCTCTACAGTGATTTGAGGTGCTCCCCGGCTTGTCATCGGCGCTCCCAGTCATCTCGCCGGCGCACCCAGGTGCTCCCAGGTGCACCTGAAGGCCACTGCGTCGGTCCAGTCAACTCTGGGATTTGACCACCCTGGGATTCTGGTCCGACAACTCTCAGACACTCCCAGTGTCATAATTACATTTTGCTGATGTGCAATGGAGAGGAGTTTTTTGAAAATGGAAAATGGCAATGGCGCTGTGTACGCTGTAAGGCTTCAAGTCCCAGTCGTCTAATACTAGTAGTGATATATTCTGACTCAGTTAGGCCAGAAGCACCGTGCTCCCCCATATACTGATGGCTCAACCAGCAACATGAACCACCACTTAGACTTTGCGCATGGAATTACTAAGCAGAATCCATCTGGTACAAAGGCTGGTAGCCAATCAGGTCCTCAAGATCCTATTCGCCAGATGTATGCCCAAGCAATTCAAAAACTGCAGATCAACAGGGATCGATTAAAAGCACTCCTGATTCTGTGGATCTGCAGCAACAGTACAAGTTTCCGGGTGGTGGAGCAACCAACATTCCGGCTCTTGCTTGGATATCTACTTGCATGCGTAAACTAAATCTCTTTCTTTCACATATATTAACTCATTCTAAAGTTATTGGTTTGTAGTCTGCCTCCTTAACTGCTCTGCCAAAGGCACTTCCTACGACAGGAAATACAATCAAGAAGTGGATTGTGGTACGATTTTCACAGACACAGAATGTTATTACACTGAAGTTGAAAGAAAGTGATCATCCTGTACACTTCAGCTACGATTTATGGAGTTTTCCAAATCATCGAGCATTGTTTCGAATGATCAGGCACTAGATCGATGCAACGGGAGTATTACTGTGTGTGCTACTCGGAATGGAATGATTCAAAGGACCACACATTGGGGAGAATTTGCCCCATGTCATTTGGGCACTCCTTCAACATTACGAACTGCTGCATTGGGTGGGCTACTTCAGTTGTGACAATGCCCCCAATCACCACACTGCAATGGTTGCACTGGCATCATATTTCTCGAATAAAGGCATATCTTTTGATCCTGTCCAGCAATGAATTGTATGTTTTGAACATATTAACAACCTAGTGGCAAAGATGTTTCTGCGGGGATATGATGAAGCAGCCTCTGAATGGGAAATTGTGTCACTTGATCGGGATGATGAGGCCGATACTGCATGGTGGCTGAATCTGTGCCACTAAAAGGCTCACCTTGGAAAAGTTTACAATATTTGCAGCTGGATACTTCGATCTCCCCAGTGCCGAGACCGCGTAAGTGACAAGGTAAATCAAATGCACCCAGAAACAACAAGTACAGTTCAGCTTGTGGGTAGTATTGCACCATGGCATGGTGATGTTGTTGCACTTGAACGAGCTTTCATACTTAGTGAATCATTGGATGAATACATCTACACTGCAGTCGGTGAGGAGCAACAGACGCGTAAAGGAAAGTTCAGAGATGTTATTGTGTCAGGTGAAATTGCAGATGATACAGAAAAGCTTGGGTGGGTCTATGCTGACGAACTCACCCTCGATGATTGGGAGGACCTAAAGGTTATTCTTTCTATCTTGTCCCCACTCAAACAGTGGGCTCTCCATTTACAAGGTCTGAGTACGAAAACAACACAAACAAACGGCTCCCTTGCAGGTGTCATTCCTGCCATGGACAAACGTCTTAAACCTCTCGAACAAACGAAACAGAACTTCTCAGATCCTCATTTATATAGCAGTCACTTACTGTCATCTATCAATCTAGCCTGGGGCTTACTAGACCGGTATTATACCATGACTGATATGCGCCCAGATCTTCATTCCGCAGTTGCTCTTCATCCAGATATGAAGTTTCAGTATTTTGAACAGAAATGGAGTGACCACCCTGATAGGATTGCGCTTGCACAGATGAACAGTACAAATCTCTGGGAAACAGAATTCCGAGATTTAGCCCAAGTAGAAGAGCTTCCACAAGTACCAGCTGCATCGCTTTTTTCAAAAGCAACTTCTCGGGTGGAAGAAAACATTCTTCCTCTTTGGAAGCAGCACATGCGGGCCCGGCTGAGCACAGCAGAGCCGAAAGATGATGTCAGCAGCAAAGACCGATTCCTTCAGTTCGAAAATACCACTACTGCCGAGGTCAATGACTTGATTACATTCTGGTCAGATCAGCAAGACTCACCTAGGTGGCGTCAACTGGCTCACATGGCTCTCACTGTACATTCAATTCCTGCCATGTCTACTCAGGTGGAAAGGTTGTTCAGTAGTGCAAAACTCTTCATCTCAGACTGAAGAAACCGCCTGGGTGATGATTTGATAGCAGCGGTAGAGTGTTTGAAGTCATAGGAAAGGGCAGGCTTGGCGGAAAATGAGGAAGTTCGTCAGGTTGAGGCCTTACTGCATGAACTGGAGAAGCCGGTGAATAAAAAGTAGGATCATGGGATCAGGAATTTATAATGATATGTGTATTTACTACCATTAGCAATATATCTGCAGACCGGCCAGATTAAAGTCCATAGATTCATAGACCGGTCAGATTATAAATTTCAAAGCCGCCCTTGGCATAGACCTGCCCAGTCAAAGCCCATATCTGACCGGACTGACCCATTGAGAACACTGAGTTAATCATCCTCCACCTTCCCCCCCAGTCCTCTATATCTCCACCACATCTTTGTCAAATTGGACACCCTTTGGCAAAAGAGTAGGCCAACTATATGTAGATGGATTCCGTGTTCAGGTTTTGGGACTGGTTGAGAGCCAGTGGGGGGGTCCACTAGGGGGTGGGGTAAAGCAGCATACATCCAAAAACCCATTATGATATCACCCTGTAAATCAGTCAAATATGGGGCGATTATGGTTGATAAGGGCTTGAATTAAAGCCTAGAAGCAGCTCTACAAGAGCATGTACAGCGATCTCCAATCAGACTAGCCATTCAGGAGCGTTGATAAGAATCGCGGCTTGGCAAAAAACCTGTGACATACCGTCCGGGATTTCGCATTTTCGTGATCCCAAATCCCGTTCACGAACGGGATGACGGAGCATGAATGCCGTCCCGCTACCATCCCTGGTTCATCTAACGTAACCCTTACGGTGCAACATACTTGCCACAATTACCATCATCACCATCACCATCACTTATCACCATTACCACCACCACTATCATGACTGTACACCTACACACCGCATCTACACAAAATTTCTGGAAACAGCACTAATGAATTCGGTCAAAATTGTTTGAGGTAAAAGTATATTAAATGTCCTGATCCTGTAACTCAAATGACAAAGCTGCCCTGTTGCGTTGAAAACATCGACACCAAATTGAAATATCACGAGTTGCACAGATACTGGCACGATATCTCAGACCCTACGTAAGCAATTTACACTACAATCCTGTCGTGTGAGCCCTCCATGAAGTATCACTCGCACTAGAATGTTATTTCATATTTCGGTATTGTCTGGAAGCAGTGTTCTTAACCGTCCCGTCCTTGCATATGAATGGGCCGTTATTGGAGAAATGATAATATAGAGGCATCTTAATGCCTGAAATTGTGGATATAGTAGGGCTGATCTTTGGAACAACGGAATCAGATATTGTTGTTGACACGAGAAGATGATGGAAAAGAAGAGAAGATGATGAATTGTCTGTCTATCCAAAGAGAAGGAAAACTATGGACTTATATATGAAAGAGAGAGAAGGAAAACCCAATGCCGACTGCCAAAGCCGGAGCCCAATGCCGAGTACCAGTGCCGAGCCGTCCTCCTCGCCATGGGGGCAGGCGAGGCCGACAGGGGCAAGCGAGGCCGACAGGGGCAAGCGAGGCCGATGGGGGCAAGCGAGGCTGGTGGGGGCAGGCGAGACTGGTGGGGGCAGGCGAGGCCAATGGGGGCCGTAAGCCGCCGGGCCAAATCCCTACTCAACACTCCCCCTTTGGCCCAAGGCTTTCCAGACGAAGTAAAACAAAACCAAACAAACAAAAGTCTGAGATCCTCCTCCAAGTTCCAAATCCCAAATCCAAAGAAAATCCAAGCATACAGTATAGATCCAACCGGAATCCAAATAAACAGTGCAAATCCAAATACACAATCTGAAACAAAGGAAATCCCAAAGTCCTGCCTGTGATCCTATCCGAGTCCAATCTCCTCCACAAATTCGCCGAGTTTAACTCCCCCGAGGGCCTTAGTGAGAGCGTCTGCCACCATCTCCGTACCTGCCACGTGTTTGATCTCGATCTCGCCCTTCGCAATGGCTTCATGGATGGAGTGGTACCGGAGTCGTAAGTGCCGCCTGTCAGATTGGAAGTTGCCCGAGTTGAGAGTCGTAACACAGTTTAGGCCGTCATTGAGAATACGCCTGGTGATGCCTCTGCCAATTCCGATCTCTGAGATAAGGTCTCGCAGCCAGTCGATCTGCACTTTGCCGTACGCAGTGGCAATCATCTCTGCTTGCATTGTCGATTGGGCTACTACGCTCTGCTTCTTCGACTTCCAAATGACGAGGGTTCTGAGGGCGTAGACGACGATTCCCGAGGTGGACTTGCTCGTGTCTGCTTCTCTCCCCAAGTCTGCATCGGCGTAGCACAAGATTGACTGAGAGTCATGTCCGAGGCTTGAGTCATGCCCGAGGCATGAGTCATGCCCGAGGCTTCGGTCATAGATCGTTAATTTGTAGTCGGAAGTGCCCCGGAGATATCGAAGTAGGTGCTTCACGGCTTCCCAGTGTAGAGTCGATGGTTGGGCGGCATATCTGCCTAGA
>Ga0307514_10002365_pt1 | contig 19756 bp, 21 predicted proteins | sample 16_EM_MG_FD_203088 | JGI IMG/M metagenome (GOLD analysis project Ga0307514, IMG submission 203088) | Populus trichocarpa ectomycorrhiza microbial communities from riparian zone in the Pacific Northwest, United States - 16_EM | ecosystem: Host-associated > Plants > Roots > Unclassified | place... | reverse complement strand
GTCCCTGTCCCCCCCCCCGTGCTACATTTATCTACATAATAAACTCCGCCAACGCCGCACACCACTTCTCATCTTCCCAGATCACCTCACTTGTACGCCCCCTACCATCCCCTGCAGTTCAGCAAATGTGCTGCATTCTGTGGTGTCCATCCGTCACATACGCACCACTGTTCATCCACTGCCGTTGAGGGCCCTTATCCGTCATCGCATATACTAGCCCTTCAGGAGTGGATTTTGTTGTACCTAGGGACCGTGTATGAAAGGACAGCTGGGGCATAACACTCGGTCATCTGATACTTGATGCAGCACAAACGGCGCGCAGACATCCCGTGGTATGTAGGTAGGTAGTCGTCACCGAAGGGTCTGAATTGGTATTGAGTAAAGGGCTGAATGCTGTCTGTATGAAAAATCATACAGAATGGAGGTAGGGGTTGCTGCATCCGCAGGGTATGGGAAGTTGAATGCTGTCTGTATGAAGATCGTACAGAGGGGTGTAGTTATGGAGGTATTGCTGCCTCCGAGGGGCCACTGGCACAGTCGGTATGAAGTAAGTTGCGAGGTTGAATGTTGTCTGTATGAGAGATCATACAGAGAGGTGTAGTTAAGGAGGTTTGAGATTGCTGTCTCCAAAGGGTCGCTGGCACAGTCGGTGTGGGGTGAGTTGGGAGGTTGAATGCTGTCTATATGATAAATCATACAGAAAGAGGTAGTTAAGGAGGTCGGGGTTGCTGCCACTGGCACAGTCGGTATGGAGTAAGTTCGGAGGTGGAATGCTGTCGGTATGAAAAATCGTACGGAGGGCCATAGGCCCGCCGAATATTCCTGTCGGTTCCCGCGATTTCTCTTGTCGATTCCCGTGCCTCTCGTCCTTGAAGCAGTCCCAACCTCGTATCCCAACTCGTGCTCCGGGATTCCCTCTCACTGGCTTGCGTATATCCTCCTGTTCTTCTCTATCCAACCTGAAACTGCCTCTCAGAACACTGCATCTCTCTCTCCGTCACTGCCCTTCCGGTAATTGTTTTCTTTGGGTTTTCGCTTGTTTTGGTCCGCCCCCATCCCTGCTTATTTGTCCTTTTTGTTCACCTCCCGTTTCATTTGAATTTTCCATTCTATTGCCCCCCGTCTGGCCTTTCTTTTCTTTGGTTGCTGCTACCCCTCCCAGCCCTTCCCCCCATCCCCGCAGCACTCCCCTGTAGCATTGGAACAGCGTGCATACATGCCAGCCCTGGTGGTGCTTTCCCCCCTTGTGTGTCTCCACCTGTCCACCTATCTGCCCTTCGTTGTTCTCTTGAGTTTTCTTCTTCTTCTCCAGATCTTCTTCTTCATTGCTTTTGACTGCCGTTTTGTATCACTTCTCCTGTTCATTTACGGTCTTTGGGGTCTTGGGCGGTTTTCTTTGAGCTTTTTAGATTTTTCGAATTTTTCGAAGTCCTTTTTGTCCTGTTTTTGATGTGCCTTCCCCCCTGTTCCTATCAACCCCGTTCCTCATGCCTTCACCATGCTCCTGGCAATTCCTCCAATTGCCCCTCCACCACAGCCCCTCCACCACTTCATTGCTGTAAATATACTTTCCTGGAGACGCTCGAGGTGAATTGCAGCTTCACCCAATCCCCCTGGCCTACTCCACAGGCCCATCAGTCTCTCCTCCAACTCCTGGGACCTCCAAACCCGGAGAGGAATGTGCATGCTCACCGCTGAGCCCCTCCAGAATGCGGCATCCTGGAACTTGCATGATGGGTTTCGTGGCTGATCTTTCGGAGACATTTCCGTGAGAAGCTGAATAGGCTCGGTGGCTTGGTTTTGATTGGGGTTTGTTATTCCCCGTTGCCTGATTGAGACTGAGAATGGTGTAGCAGTTGAACTGGCTACGGTGAAAGGCAAGACGGTAGTATAAATTCTCTTAAATTCTGCCCTTAGTTTTTTAACTTTTGGGACAGTTTTTGCGCTGAGGCTCAGGCTTGCCTCTTTGTCCTGATTGATGACCGAGGGGACCCCCCTGCTTTTTATTTATATAGTCTGACCGTCCCCTGCTTTTGCTTGGTTTTGTTTTGTTTTTTCTCGTGTGTTTGATGTCCTCAGCGCAGTGTTGACCAATCCTTCATGTTCACGGGTTGATTGTCTGATTGTCGCATGGTTCCTTCGCCCTCACAACTCTGTCCTACCCCTCCTTTGTGCATTTGAGCCTTGAAAAGCCCCCCTGGTACTTTCCTAGTTTTGCTCTGTTTGTTTTCGGCCGTGGCCTTGCATTTCCCGGCGTTTGTTGGTGCCAGTAGCTTTGTGTTTGTTTGTGGCTTTTCATTTCTGCTGCATGCTTTCGTATGCGCACGGCTTTTTTCTTTTCTTTCCTTTTGAAATTCATTACTCGTATTCGATCGCTCCCGAATGCGCTCTGCTCTGCCCTCGCTCTTTGTTTGTAAGTGCGTTGTGGGTTTGGTCTGATGCAAGGAATGTTTGCAGGGCAGATGAAGTGGGTGGAGGAGTCTAAATAGATCGAATACGAGTAATGATTTTCGGAAAGAAGAAGAGGAGGAGTAGGTGGAGGAGTTTAGTTGCTTCCAGTTGTGTATGTTTGATTTGTAGGGTGGAAGGAATCGTGGGAAGTTGCGTTGGTGGTGACTAGTATAGTAATAACCTATCAGTAATATCGAGTATGTATTACTGATAGGTTATATTCATGGGTGGAGCTGGTCTGGTCTTGAGATTTGTCTGTTTCTGCATTCTTAGCTGTCGAGAACATAGATTTTTGAAGAGAGGAAAGAAGTACTCACTGCCAGGCAAGGGCTGTTATGCCACTATTTTTTTGATTTTTTTTTAATATTTTTTATATATTTTTTATATATTTGTTTTGGCAAGTCAATACTTGGATGCATTGAGACTATGCCATTGTTTTTTTCTTGTTGATATTGAGTGGGTGGGCGCTTCTCGGTTTTGATCTTTTTTTGCTCCGCGGTTGCTTTGTTTGTTTCGGGGGTTTCTGGACGATGTCGTTGGTTGTTTATCCCGATTTTTGTTGCTGCCTGCCAGGTGCGTTTGACGTTGGTGCACATGAGTTTTTTGTTTGGCGTTTTTTTTTTGAGTTTTTTTGTTCCGTAAAGTTGCTCATATGTGCGACCTGGCATGCCCTTCATCTAATTTCCTCCAGGGGGAGAGGAAACCCAATGAAATCTAACACAAACGGAAAGTTAGCAAAGGCAAGGTATTCAAGTCTTGGGAAGCGGAAAGTTACCTTGAAGCGACCCACCCACACCACTCTCTCACTCACGTTCAAACAAACCACCCCACAGGAACCACGGTTACGAGACTTGAATCAAATAAAAACAGAAAAACAAAAAACAAAAAACCAGAAAACCAGAAAACCAGAAAACAAAAAACAAAAACAAAACGGCCCCACACCAGCTAGCCACCCCCTTTTTTTGGCGCCCCGAAGGACTATTCTATTATACATATTTTTTTGGTCCCCAGAGGGGTTTTCCAAATACAAAAAAACACAAACAAAACACAAACAAAACGAAACTCGCACGCACGCACGCACGCAAAACAAACAGAAAAAAAGGAACGCAAACAAAGGAAAAATTGCCCCACGCCAGCTAGCACCCCCTTTTTTTGGCGACCCGAAGGCCTATTTTATTTTTAAATTTTTTTTTTGGTCCCCGTGGGGTTTTCCAAAACACAAAACACAAAACACGCTCGCACGCACGCACGCACGCAGAAAAAAAAAACGCAAACAAAGGAAAACTTGCCCCACGCCGGCTGGCACCACCTTTTTTTGGCGACCCGGAGGCCTATTTTGTTTTTTAAATTTTTTTTTTTTAGTTGGAGGACAAAGGAAAGGACAAGAATCAAAGATACAGGAAAGCAGCGCGAAGTCTCGTAACCGTGGTGGGAAATAAGCAAAAAGAAAGCAGAAGAAATCAAAAGAGAAAAAAGGAAGAGAAAAAGAAAAAGAGAAAGAAAGGAATCTAAACTTCAGATTAGCACAGTCCAAGGCAGAATACCACAGGGAGTGACTTACCCCCCCACCCCTCACAACTCCTCCTCATCCCCAAGGACGATCTCCACTGCAGGAGCATCAGAGTCCTCCTCTTCCTCCCCATCGCCCTGGGCAACAACCTGGACCTCCTCCTCTTCCTCCTCCTCTTCCTCCTCCTCCATCCCCTCGTCATCCATCCCCTCGTCATCCTCGGAATCCGATCCCTCAGACCCCTCTCCACCCGCTTCACTCGCCTCATCATCTAGCTCCTCGTCAGAGTCACTATCAGACTCTGGTGTCGTGTCACGAGGGATCGGGGGTGCGGTCTCCAAAGTGAGATCCTCGCAATCGGAATCATCATCGTCGTTGGATGCCTCCTCCGCCACCACCACCTCCTCCTCCTCTTCCTCCCCCTCCACCGCCCTATACTTCCCCTTCGCCTTCCTCCTCTTCGCCGCCTCCTCCTTGTCCCTGGCGTTACCCACCAGGCCCATCGCCCTCAACAAGTCGGCCTGCGCTCGGTTATACGAGCGGTTGAACGACCCATGAGCCGGAACAACCGCCGCTTTCCCGTGGCAGGCTGACATGCCCGCACCAGATCTCTTTCCCCCCTCCACGTTCCTCCCCGCACGCTTCAAGATCCCCACTCTTGTGAGCAGAGGATTTGACCGCCATACTCGCCAGGAGGCGCTCTGACGTCTTGCGATCCTTCCACAGCGGGTTGGCACGAGAGGAGGTGGACACTGCCAGTCCAGAAAGAGCATCAGCGAGGTCGTCGTCGGCAGTAGACTCTGACGGCGCGACAGTCTCTCTCAAAGTGACCCCGCCCATCGCCGAAGCTAGGGCGGCGTCAGCGGCACTTTGTACCGCGGTGGCATGTGCTGCCACACTGGGCTGTGAACCCGACAGAGAGGACCTTGCGACCGCTGGGGTCAGCTCGGGACCAGAGGCAGGAGCCGATACGACTCCTGGCGCCACTGCGGTTGGTGACGACTCCACCGGGGTCGCTTGGCTTTGCTCCTGGGGACACACCGAGGAGCTTGCTTCCGCCTGCACAGCCTCCCTAGCATATCCGCCAGAAACATCGCTCGTCACGCCAGATGTTTCCGGTGTTGCCGGCTTTGATGGCGTGACACTCACGCCGGCGGAGTTCTCACCAGACACCGCCCCAGCCGCAGCCTCAACCACTGCGGAGGCTTCGACCTGCGAAACCTCTGCTGCGGCTGGAACATTGGCTGGCTGGGCATCTGGGAGCACTTCGTCGTCGTCCTCGTCTTCCATCGCACCCGAAGTTGAAGACTCCCCCCCAGCGGAAACTGGGCACGTAACCGGTGGGAGAGAAAGAGCAGCTGTGACAGGGCCGCAATACAGCTGGACCGCTTCGGTCGAAGGGCCAGCTTGGAGTTCGGAGTGGACGATTCTGCGCCTGGGGAACGCAGACTGGTCTTCCTCCTCGGCCACCACATAGGTGCCGTTTGGCCTGGGGAAGCCCACCCCACCTGGCCTCCTCAATTCACCCCCCTTAAAGGTAGTGACTTCGCCTACTCTCAATGATAGGTCTGTACAGGGCCTAGGTGCAGCATCATCGAGCTCCATCTCTTGCGAGACTTCGTTGCTCTGCTGCCCATCTCCTTGCGGAGCTTCCCCCATGTCCACCTCGATCGAGGTAGCCGCCTCCGCAGCAACAAAAGTTGGTGCCTCCTCGGCGCTTGCCTCTCCCATGATGACATCGGAGGCAGAGTGGTCATCACTTCCACTCTGGCCTACGCTGGCACCTAAACTGAGACCAGCGAGGACTCTCGTGACATCACCAACAACCGCCGAAGCAGTCGCCTCCGTCGAACCGCCCACTCCCCGGACACTGGCAGCAAGGCCAGATCCCAGTTGGAGAGCCCATTCTCCCAACTGGTGTCTGGAGACACCAGTTGGCGTCCTCCAGGTTCTCGCGAACCCGGTGGAACGGCGATTGTGCCCGCACCTCTGGTTCTCGGCATACTCGACCACACGCCCTTGTGACGTGTACGCGGTCTTTCCCCGGACCCTCCGACCGACACGCATGATCCATTTTTGGCGGCCGTAGACGACCGCCGGCGACGTTTCGTCGCGCTGGATATATGTATGCCGGGCACGTTTGTTCGTGCACAGGCTCCCCCAGTGCTTCCTCTTCTCCACCTGCCTCACCTCCACCTTGAAGGGGGGCAACACAGCCCCGGGGGAAGCCTCACTCCGCCGCCGTTTTCCAACGGACGGCTGGGTGAGGAATACACCCGCAGGAAGCCATGCCACCGACGCTTCCTCTGGCCCTTGTGGCGCAGCAGTCGGCGACCCAGTGTCCCCCTGGCCCCGCTTTCGCTTCAAATTCACTTCATGGAGGGACGCACCTTGAATAGCACCACTGGCACTAAAGTGCACAGCGATGGTAGCCACACCGGCATATCCGACCGCTGTCAAAGGGAGAAAGTATTAGGCCCAAGTTCCCAAACGTATCACGTCCAACAGTCACCAGGGAAGGCAACTTACGGGGCACATAGGTCACTTGACCGTTGATCAGGGCGAAGCTTCGTGCTGCCATTTCGTTGATTGTGGGTGTCGTTGGGGGAAGGGGTGAGAGTGGGAGTAAGAGTAAGGGTAAGTAGGTAGATGTGAAAGTGGGCGTGGAGAGTGAGGCAAGGGAGTGAAATGCTGTCGGTATGATAAATCGTACGGAGGGCAATTGAGGAGAGAAGAAAAGAAGAAGAGAAGAAGAAGAGGAGAAAAGTTTTTTTCCGGTGGGAGACCCGCTGAGATTGGATTGAGCCCTTTGTGGGCGTTAGGGCTTTTGGCGGCGCTAGAGGACTACACTGATAACGAACGGATTTGGGTGCTGGGCCGGGCGGTGGGGCAGGAGATAGGAGATGGGCAGGTCGTTTGGTGAGCCCGTTTGATAGGGCGCGGGGCGCGTGGTGAGCAATAGCCAGATTGGGCTAGCGGTGTGTGGTGTGTGTGGAAGCAAACGCGGGGCAGCTCACCCAAACTCATATGTGTCGGGGTGGATATGACGGGGTGGATGTGTCGGGGTGGATATGATGCACAAGCCAGAGAGGAACACTTGAATGCCGACAGCAGAGAGATTCTATCATTCGGTGCCGCTTCTCTTCACTTATAGTTACTCGTGACACTGTGTCCCACCCACTATGCATGTCACCAGGGTCGCACATGTGTACTACATACGGCGGAGCTCGGTTGATTGATGCGTGGCAGTGAATAGGCCCTTCATTATATGTTGGAAGTGACTACAGCACATAGTTCTCGCCGCAAGTCCCGCAGCAATCGTTTGTACTCTGCAAATTGACACTGACTTGGTCATGGCCAGTCGAGGGAGGTATGAATTGCCTGCACAGGCCTAGGCAAGTCTGCACGGCTTTGTGCTTGGCGCACGCAGCATTACCTACTACCCAGTACGACTTCAGGTAAGTACTCGGGAGTCGAGGCATAGGGGGGTATGAGTACTTGAAGCAAAGGAGAGGGGGTTGAAAGCTGGGGAAGATCGTCAATTAGGCCCAGATTTCAGTGGGCCACCGCCGCACTTGGTGTTCAAAGTCACATATTATCCCAGCAAGACTACATAAATCTCCCCAGCATGGAGCAGAGTAGTGAAGAGCAGATTCCCTACCCGTTGCAATCAAGTCCTGCCGCAGTAGCAGGGCTCGTGCAGAACCCTCACACACCTCTTCCAGCCACTTTTCTACGCATGCGATGCCAGGAGAAATATGTATTGATTAAAAGAGGAGGGGGGGTAAGGCGTAATTTGGAATAGCACATCAAACCCCCTTAAGCATTAGTCTTATGCCAAGCCCTTGAAACTGCTGGTTTGATTCTATCCTAGTTACTAATCTTGTTGGCACAAGCCGCTCGTAGCCTAATTACAATCACCACCACCATTTGCAGTAATCTCCGTTGCATTCCATTGGTCATGTAGTAGTCACGTTTTCAATGTGCCAGATCATGTATAAATACAGCTCAGAATACTTGCTAGATAGAAGAATTCAATCAAGTCATTTACTCTTGTATTCGCATCTCATACCGTGAATATATACGCAGATAAACCTCCTCAAATTCACCTCAATTCAACTCCCTATATCGCTAGCATTATATCTATTGAATTCGTCCCATTCTGGTACTATTGAAGTGTTTCTGTATTGGAATCGGCTGAAATGCTGCCCATATTACATACCCTATTTCAATACCAGTACACCGAGGCAATCGTAGGTCCTAAAATCAAAGATCTCCCTTCAGGCTACCTATGCTTGGTGGCGTGTAGGGCGCAGTGTGAGAATAATCGGTCTCCACAAGCAGGGCCGCAGAGTAGAAAAAAAGAGTGGCCCAGCTGGGAGTCGAACCCAGATCACCCGCCCTCTGCCTGGAGTCAGCAGGGCTTTACATGGCAGTTGTCATACCGTTAGACCACTGTGCCGTTTTGTGTGTTATGTTCATGGGCTTTGCTGTTGTCATGCATGTCAGTCGGTTTGCCTTCTACGCACTGCTACCTATTGTTGCCAAACCCACGTTATTGTTCACCACAGCACCAACCACCAACAACCCCCGGGTTAGCTATTGCATGCAGAGCGCTAAGACACCTCCGATCCCCCGCACTGCACTAGAACCTATGGCAGCTCTACAGGGCACCACACCTATTCTCGCCTGTGACCCACGCAGCGGAAACGCGGCACATACTACGGGATACCTACCAGGGCACACACCACGACCGAGACCCGCCAGCCGACCTCTGAGTGGGAGAAATAGTCTAGGTGATATGACAGGGACTATAATTAGACACCAGATACGAAGGGCGAGGGGCAGCAGCAGAGATGGCAGCGGGCGCAGCCCTAGGGATTGCTCAACCCATACCAGAGCTAATAGCACTCGCACTCTTCAATATTTAACGAGTTCAGTCCATTCAACTGTGAAGCTACAGGGCCATGGAGCGGGAAGAAAATCCTAGTAACATAGCAAGTCCATCCATACATAACCGTGTTTCTCTTTCTCTGACAGGAATAGCAAGCCTACCTAACTTCCTCGCCGACGGCTTGATCCGGCTGACACATGTTGATTTACACAGCACTAACTAGTCTTGCAACCCTGGTCGGAGTTGGGGGTCTTGGTATGAGACTACTTGCAACCCATGGGCACTCCTCCCGGTGGCTGTGCGGTTCACCGTGTCTGTGTATACCGACTCTAATGTACCAACGGTTGTGTAGGCTCCCCTGCGGCAACGACTAGGGGGTCCGCTCGCCTGCTAGACCAACACTCAGGAGCCGGCAAGAAGGCAGGATACCTGGTGGTGGAAGTTTCAAATCCAGAATTACCAGGGAGAGGGCCCAACGCAGTTCCGGGAGTGGGTGGATGTGCAAGTTCACCGCTTGGACTGGAGAGTAGGAGCTTTTCATGAGGCTCAAGTGGATAAAGGGAGTTGGCTTCCATTCCCCTAGCACTTTGGATATGCGGACCTTACAGAAGACACAACCCACATACGGTCTTACCCTGAACTCATCATCAACAGACTATATAGGGGTTGGTAGGAATGAACAATCGATATTTCCGATAGGTAAATACACAGACCCAACATTCCTAAAAGGTGTGGTAATGACATCACCGCTGGGGAAGGATTCGGGGGGCTCAGCGGGGCTGCGTTGACAAGACAGCATGTCGTGTGGGGGAGGGAGCAGGGTTACTTGTACGCGGAATGATGCAGTCACACTCGGTAATGTGTAGTGCTAAAAGTACCTACAGTGGGGTTGATATGGGGGTTTTGAAAGTGGAGCAGTCATAAGCTCTGAAGACTCCCGGGGTCATCGGGATCACAACTGGGTCCCTGCGGAGGAGCTAGCTCATCGGTACCCTTTCCCCCTGTTCCATAATAGAACTCCGAACCTCCTTCTCCGCAGTCCTAATGCAATCTAGGAGATTTGCTCGATCAAACCCGACGGAGCAACTAGGATATATCTAAAGACACCCTCCTCAAGCCCCTTGATACCGTACAATCTCGCCTCGAAGAAATGTTCCCGAGCCAATCCAGAACTTACCAGGTAAGGTGCAAGAGGCCCTGGTGCTATGACGTTTCTTATACTCTAATACTTTCTTAATCATGAGTACTTTCTTATATTCGAGATTCTACAGTATTATTGTCTTCTGCACCTTGGTTCCGTATCGAACCAAATAGCCTAACGACTACGCTGAAACATTGAACCAACATAAGTGGCCTCACACCATGCTTCCATGCACCAACCTCCCACTGTGCCGCACGTAAAACATCAACACCTCGACACAGGTCACCCCCAACCACTTCCGGGATGGATTCCACATCCTCAATTTTTCCTTTGTTCATTGATCGGAATTGTGAGGTGGCATTCGGAGGTAGCCAAAACACTCACAATAGGCCATTTATTCTGGCGTTCAAGCTCGGCAAGGGGTGTGGGGTTATCCAGAAGAAAGACCCCAATGCCAAGCTCGGGGATTGAACCATATTAACCACTGCATGGAATAGAATGCCGGTTGGGATTTCATGATATTTTGGAATACTGCTGGAGATACAAACCATACCAGGTGCCCGCCGCCGCCACCCGCACTGCCACATATGCATGCTGCGAATCGATTCTTGGTTCTGTGGACTCGTACGAATAATCTGGGGATGGCCAACATGGTGCTACTGCATCCAGGCTGGAAACATCCTGACCCTCGAACTCTATAACCTTATTTCCATCACCAACCCACTTTTATCATCAAGATCAACTTCTCCACCCAGAATTGTATTCTTAATTCCGGCTCCATCCTCTCAATATCCGGCTACCCTAGTGAGGGTTCTGCCGGAGCGGATATCACCCCACTCTTCCTTTTTTAGTCCAGCTTTTGCGGCTTTGAATGATATGAGCGAAGTCAAGTGAATTTATCTCCAAATAATTGACCCTAACAAGTCATTGTAGTGCGGTATATTGGTTAGGAAACGTTTCTTATAGGCGAGATTCTACGGTATTGGGAACAACTTCTGGACGCAAAGGCCAAGCTCTCCTCCCGGGAGACTACACTCACCAGCAAGATAGTGGCAACTCAACAGGCGGAGAAAGCTCACGCCGATACGCACTCACAATGGGTGACAGTGGTCAACAATAAGGACGAAGCAATTAAGAACCTACAGACAGAAATAAGAAGCTTATTAGATGAAAATGCTGCCCTGAGGTTGGAAAGAACTAAGGAGGAAGCAGCCGGACAATTCACGATCAGCTTGCCTTTGCTGTTTAACCACGTTTCATCCCAAAGACACAGGAAAGTGAGCTTCTCTCCCTCCTCTCGCGGCATCACTCCTGATCCCGCCATACTTGCTTTTCCGCCCTCCCTTCCACTTTCGCTCTCAATGTGCGTTCCCTCACGTGCACCAGTCCTACATTCACATTTGTGCTCGTTGTTGTGGCATACATTCTGCACCCTTTCTTCTCCGTCTGGTTCCATAGGCCCCTATATTGGCCTCAACATGCATATGACTTTGCTGGTTATGGATTTCTCTGCTTCACATCCTATTCTGTTAGTTTTATCTATTAAGCATATATTCGCGAATCTGCTAACTCGCCTATATCTCTATTCTCGCTCGCCCTCTGCTTTTATCCCGCTACTCGACCCAACCTTCCGTACGCTATTCACGCTAGTATCAGAGCGGTGTCCTCACACTTTTATATCCACTTCAATACTCGTCCCCTCTCCCGGGGGTCCGCAGCCACCAAGGGTGGGGCAAACCACGGCCTCTCCCTACGTGCCGACGAATTCGTGTACCCCAAGACCCATTCTTTTACACCACCATTATGCCTGAACTTGGGCAGGAGGGTTTGGTCGCCTCGGGGTTTTTGGTTCCGTAGTTGGTTTGGCCGTGATTGTACCGAACCATGGCGTTAGATGTGCTAATTACCTCAAACGGGGCTTTCCAGGTTTTTGGGGGAGATGTTGATTTCTTATAGTTAGTTATCAGGGTGGTAGGGAGCAGAGACTGGCTCCAGGGTTGGCGCACACGCAGGTGCTGTATCCCGTCATAGGCTAGATACATTAAATACGAGTAATGATTTTTTTAAAAAAATAAATGTCTGAGTTCTCCCTCACATTTTCATCTTCTGGCTTCCTTGGACCCTTTTGGAGTGATTCCAAGTTTTCCTGCATCGGTTCCAGAACCTCTTCCATAAATGTCCGGGCTGCAGTCAAGAATCAAGACTGGTAGTAATTTCGGATTCACAACAGATTCTTGGTGAGGAACGAGGGGTGATTTCTGTGACGGTGCCGGACAAACTCAAAGTGGGAGTTTGGTACACGGGGGGGCGCTGGAGTGAGTTGGAATGGGACTTTGATTCCTATTAGAGGGTAGTGATCGAGTACCTAAGTAAAAAAATTAAATTGAATAAAAATAAAAATACAAGAAAATCAGGGTAACAACTTGTTTGGGTATTACATTTGGTTATATATGCACCTATGCTTTCCAGGTGACTACAGTCACCTGAACATCGTTACCTCGGTCCATATTTCTCATGTCCAGATTGTTTTACATATTACGGTTGTTAATGCATGTTTCTCCCGTTCCAGCGTCTCGTCCTACGTCCCGTCTGGTTGTTATTTCAACCTTGTACGCTAGGCTCTCACTGTATATATATATACTAGCTAGATTTCCTACTCTGTCACTGTAGAAATTCAGGTAGCCTTCACATACTGTCCATTCTACAAAATAGACTCCTTCCTCCCTACTGTCGCTTCCATCATATCTCACCTACGCGGCCAGGTCCCATAGCCTAGACTGCCCAGCACACTACATACGCTACAGGCTTAGTACCACTTCCGCGGCCAAACCAATACTCACCCAAATATTCTGTTAGTAAATCCCCCCTAAATCCCCCCATGGGAGCCGCATGGGAGTCTGAGTATGTTATGGGAATTCATTTCAAATATCTGGATACCCTTCCAATTTTTGGTTATTTCAGCAGTTTATCTGTTCCAGCTATTCAGCTCCAGCCGTTCAGGTCTTTAGCCCTCCAGCAGTGAGCTCTGTATGGCACTTGCTAGATATTTATTCTATACACACCAACAACACCGTGCAGGGCGAGCCCACTTGGTCGACCCCGACAGCCAGAGGGTTTCCGACGTCAAAGGAAACAGGACTCGATACAGAATAATGCACCGAGCATGAATACGGAATTTTTGTGCTGATTCTCAAAGAGTTACAGGAACGCCGTTAACAAGAAATTTCGAAGAGCGTGGCATCCGCGGCAGCCAGCCATATAATTGGCTGGCCACAATTTGAGTACATATCTAGGGCAGCGTGTTGCAACCCGAATTGCAGCGAAAAGATCTCGGGTCATTTGCGGCGACGATTTCCGGTATACGACTTTTGTGGGAGTGGGGGAGTGGAAGGGGTATTGGTGGGAGGAGAAGCAAAGAAATAAGGAGCTGCGGAAAGAGTTTGGAGAGGTGATGAATGCGGGGACGGATGTGGTCATTCCCAGAATGGAGATGGGTGGCCCATCGGAGAAGAGGGTGATGGGGGAGTTGAAGGGGGTTGCGAGAGAGCTCGGAAGAATAACGATATTCATCGGAATAACAAAAGACAATGGTGGCAGAGCGGGCACAGGAGCTGGAGCGGTGTTTGGCGAGGGAGAACGCAGAAAAACACAAGCAAGTTCTGGCTGCAGGTCAATCTAAACATAGCAAGGGGTAAGATTACGAAGTTGGAAAGTGCGATAGCTGACCTCAAAGAGAGCAGACTATGTCGAATCGATATGACAAGCGGTGGATTCCTGGGAGGGGAGATGGCAACAGGCGGAGGATGCAAGTGGGGAGCTGAACACATGGGAGAAGGAGTATGAGGAGGAGGTAGAGAGGTGGGTGAAGAAGTGGGTGGAGGAGGAGAGGAGCAGGAGAACAGGCGTAGAAGGTGGCGCCCCGGGGGAGAGATGAATGGAGTGCACCCCCAGCTAAGCTAACCTCCACCAGGGCCCCTGGGTGAGAGGTGGAAAGGGTAGAACAAGCGTTCAGATGTGGGATGATGAGAAGTGGTGCGAGGCGGTTGCAGATTTCATTTTGTAAAAACTTTGTAGATACAGGTGAACCTGTGATTTTGCATCCTGTGTAAGCGCATATCCTCTGATAACGCATAGAAAGCTCCTGACGAGTTTTTTTGTTAGTAAAAATGACAGCCTAAGGGGCGAAAAACTGCATAACTGTTCATTGCATGTATACTTGTTGGTGCCTTCCCGCCGCCGACAACAACTTCGAAGGACGAGCCTCTTGAAGCAACTCGACAACCACGAACCTGTGAACATCGGCGAAAAGCGCATTTTAATCCTCGCGATCTTACGATCAAGAAGATCAAAATTTTATTCTTTGAACTCTGGAAATACAGTGACGCCGTCGGGGTCGAGTTTTTACAACTTCGCGCCTGAAAGTGGGCGATTGCCTTTCGAAAACGCTGACGTGGCCTGCTCCAATTTTTGATTGGCCCAGGACCACCCACACTTTTCGACAGTTTTCTACAAGTTTCCACGCGGCTCTTAACTAGCCACATCGATTTCATTTGCCAACGCTCAGCCAATAGAAACAGATCTCACTCACGCAATTTATTGCGGCTGAATCCGTCTGTTTTAGGTTAGCAACATGGCACCAGGACCCTCCAAGCGGGTTTTGTTTGGCCCGGTTAGGGACTGGGGATGCCCAGGGTTCAAAATCCTAAGGACAATTGCAGGGAGGGTACGTCAGTACCAATTGGAGGATGTGACCAGCTGGGAGTCAGTTGGACGTTTCGTTGAGTTAGGAGGAAGAGGAGCTTTAGATGCAGTTATGAGGAGGACGAAATTGGAGAAGGAGAAGTATGAAGAGGATGGGGAACTCTCTTTGATCGAAAGAATTACACAAAGTGAAAGAGAGTCAAGAGAGGAGGCAGAAAATATCAGAGTGATCGATGAGAACACGGCTGAGAGAGTGTATGAGATTTTAATGGATAAGAACTCTCTCACTATGCAAGACGAGTTGGAAGGAGAGATCCTAACACATGCAGTTATGGACCATGTACAAGTCGAGGTGGATGGACAGATTGTGGAAACAATGCGACTGTCGGCACCAGTTCCGAAAGGGGTCACACTCGGGGAAGATACTGCGGGGACAATAGTATTGTCAGTTTTGACCCCGAAGAGTACCAAGGAGAAGGTGGAAGGAAGGAAAAAGTGGTGGGAAAGGCAAGAAGCAGAGAGGATGTGGAGGGAGACAGTGGTCGAGGAAGAAGACACAAGCATGCTGTCCTCTAACGAACAGGAGGAAGAGGAGAGGGTCCTGAAGAAGAAGGGAAAGGGCAAGAGAAAGGTGGAAGAAAAGTTGTCCCTACCGATGGAGGACGATCTAGAGGAAGTTGTGGCTACGCCCGAAATGCCGGAGACAACGAACAGTCAGGCAATGGAGGACACCAAGATAGAAGAAGACAGAGACAGGAAAGGTCTAGAAGAGTCCCGATAGGCTCAAGAAGAAGAGAAGGAGATCTCAGAAGAGGAAGAAGATGAAGTAATGAACAAGGAAGATGAGCAAGATGAGGAAGAAGCGGGAAGTCAAGAAGGGGACATGCAGAGGAGGATAAAGGACTCGAGGAAGTTGGAGGATTTGATGATAGAGATTGAGGTCATGGGAGACATCTTGAACGAGTTGGAGAAGGTACCAAGGAAGGATAGGGACCCAATTTGGAGGAGAAGAAGAAACGACACAAGGATGATCCTGATCAATGCAGGAGACGTGATCGAGAGGGGGTGCTACCACGTCACCCAGAGGCACAAGGTGCGAGGAGGGTGTAAGGCACTCAAGAATGAAAGAAGAGAAGACAGGGAGTTCGTAGTAGTGGCGAGGATCGAGAGAGCAGAGCTTTGGTACCTGAAAGCACAGAAAATCAGGGACGAAACCAAATAGGACTGGATCGTTAGAATGGTGAAGGAACTGTCAGGGACAGCAGCCAAGATTGCATGTGCAGTCAACGTCGACAATGCGAAGAATCGGAAGAAGGCTGAGAAATTGAGAAGGGAGAGTGACAAGAGGAAGAAGGAGTAGGAACACAAGAAGAGGCAAAAGAAGAGGTTTGATGAGATCGCAAGGAAGCAAAAGGCAAAGGAGAAGGCAATAGAAGAGTCAAGGAAGAGGGCAGAGAAGGAGGCAGAGAAGACGGTGAAGGAGGAGGCAGGGAGGTTGGCAGTACTAGAGGACCTCTGGAGGAAGAAGCACGAGGTTTTCGAGAAGGCGAAAAAGTCAGAGACACCAAAGGAAATGAAGGAGGGCACCGAGGAATTGGAGAAGGTCTAGGCTCAGATTAAGAAAATCGAGAGCCAACAGAAGGTCGAGAAGGAAGTAAGCGGAGACAAGGGAAAATCGGCAGTCGGCAGCAAGGTCATGAGGACTGTCAGGATAATTGTGATCCACCAGAAGCCGGTGGATCTCGAGATCCAGAAGAAGGTCACCAAGACCACATCCAAAATCTCGAATCTGTGAAAAGAAGAGGCGGTGACGGAGAGCAGGAGGACATGGACGCTGTTGATAGAACCAGCGAGAGAATGAAAGGAGAAGTCAGTCTTCAAGGTAGGGATGGTACCGGAAGACACGCCAGACAGACAGGTGTTGCAGAAGATATTGGAGAGGTTGAAGATAGATGGGTGGTCAGGTGAAACTGCCATGTGGATCTTCCTGGACGCAGAAGAAAGAGTCAAAGTCAGACTCCCCATAGGACCAGTCCCACCAGGGATGGGAAGATTACAGATGCGAGAGGAGCTACAGAGGGAGAATATGGGGATCGTGGTTGAGGGGAGGCTGCCAGAACCATGGGGAAAGCCGAGAAACACTGGGATCGAATTCTCAGTAAGAAACATCGAAGAGGCAAAGAAGGCAGTCTTCAAGAGCATGAGGTGGAACGGGCATTTGAGGAGAGCGGAGATGGTAACAGGAGGAAAAGAGTACACTCCGGCGAGAACACTAGGGTACAACAGGAGCCCAAGACCACAAGGGCCCTGGAACAACAACTGGAGGACACCAGGTGGGAACACTGGGGGAGCAGGAGGCGCAGGAGCATGCAGAGGAAGAAGTAACGTTCAGTGCTTCAACTGTCAAGGATACGGACACACCAAGGATGTATATTCATCTGCAGCAAGGAAGGCATTAGGAAGAATTGATAGGATGAAGAGTGGGAAAGGAAAAGGAAAGGCAGAGAGAAAGATTGATAAGGAGAGATTTGAGTTGGTTGAAGGCAAGAGGAGGATCACGGAGGTAGAGAAGTCCAGACCCCCAACACCAGGTCCAACACCAAAGGAGACGGAAAAGGCAGAGACCCAGGCAAGCGGAGGTATAGAATACAGGTGGGAGCCTACCCCACACACACATGCAAATAAGAAAGCGAAGGTGGGAGGTTGAGCAGATGAGGTAGAAATGGAAATGGGAACGGGGGCCGACAGCCCCCACCAATGGTAAAGTTCTCTGAGTAGGATATCAGAACGTATGCAATTCATCTACAAACACGCATGCATTGCTGGAATGGGTGTTCGGGAAGGAGATTAATATTTTGTTCGTTGGAGAGATGTGGGTGGAAAAGAGGAAAGGAAATGGGACTCAGATACATGGGGCATTCATGGAGGGGTCTGAGGTCAAGAAGGGGAAGCAGGTAGCAGTGTATTGGCGGAAGAGGTTAGACAGGGAAGTTGAGGTGACAAGAGATGAGAAGAATGTGGTGGTGGTCAACGTTTGGGGAAAGAAGATAGGAGGGGTTTATGCAGATGGAAAGCTGAGGATGGCAGATTGAGAGCGATGGTTGGTGAGTTTTGAAGGATACGATGGCATGGTAGGGGACTGGAATGCATATAATCCAGGATGGGACCCCCTATGTGAACAAGCGGACAGAAGAGGGAAGAGGATGGAAGAATGAATGATTGAAAAAGGATGGGAGCTGAGGAAGGGAGAGAATGGACCGACTTGAGAAAGGACAAGGGAGGGGAGAGCGGAGGAAAGCCGGATCAATTTCTTCATCAGCAAAGGACCAACGGAATGGGATGGAGACAAGCGACACAAGCTACTCTCAGATCATTGGGCGATTACGACAGAAATTGACTGGCATCGGATAGGGGAGGGGGTGAGAGAAGAGAGACTGTAGATGGACTGGGATAAACTGGCAGTAGAAGTAGCAGGGGCAGAGGAGGATCACGAGAAGGGGGACGACGAGTGGTAGCAAAGACTAGAAGGGACAACAGCCTACGAAAAGCTACAATCACTACGGGATAGGCACCTAAAAGCTATGGCAATCACAGAGAGTACCAAGAGGTAGTGGGACGAGGAGCTAACTGAGCAACTCAAAATAACTCGGAAAGCACGAAGAGAAAAGCTGGGGGATGGGATGACGCAAAGAAAAAGAAGGATCAGGTGGCAAGCAGAAAAAGAGAAGATGAGAGCACTGGTGAGAGAGAAAAAGAATGAGTGCTAGCAGAAATTCTGCCAGGAACATGGCGAGAAAGACCCTTGGGAAATCATGAAATGGGCAAAAGATCCCTGGCACCTCAAGAGGACAATGAAAAAGCTCGTCGATGTTAAGAGGGTTGGGCTGGAGACAGATAAGGAAAAGGTGACGGAGTTGGTAAAAGACCATTTCGGTTGGAGACAGGATGGAAGGGGAGTAGAAGAGGCAGAAAGAGAGGAAGAAGAGAGAGGATCCACCAATAGACTAGGGCAATTAGAGGAGGAGGTGAGGAAAGCCTTATCTGGGACCAATAACTCGTCCGCACCAGGACTGGATGGAATCGGATACATGTTGATCAAGATGGTGCTGAGAACGAAGCTAGGGGATGAGTTGATGAAAGAGGTAGTGAGGAACTTGGCAAAGGGGAGGATCCCTAAGGAATAGCAGAACTCGAAGGTTGTTATAATCCCTAAGCCAGGAAAAGATTACAACAAGAGCAAAGGATGGCGACCGATTAACTTAATTAACTGCATCGGCAAACTGGGAGAGAAAGTAGTTGCAAACAGGCTCCAAGAGTCAGGACTACTCCACCGGCATCAGTTCGGATCGGTCAAGAGAAGATCAGCGACAGGAGCGGCACTTCGGGTGGTAACGAAAGCACAAAGGTACATGGCAAGGGGAGGAGTAGTAGGATGCGGGTTGTGGGATGTAAAAGGAGGTTTCCAGAATGTGAGAGAAGAGTACGTGATAAGGGAACTGGAGAAGAGCGAGAAAGGAAGGAAGTGGATCCCCTGGTGTTGGGAATTTTTTAGAGCCAGGGAGTTTGAGATGGAGTGGAATGGAAGAGTCAGGGGAAGGGGAAGGACGAATGTCGGAGCATCTCAAGGGTCACCAGTTTCGCCAGTTTTGTTTTTGATCTGGATTGCACCAATAATAACCAAAATGGAGACTGCCTTGGAGGGGAAATTTGCAGAGAAGAGAGCGGAGATAGAGATGCCATCCTATTTTGATGACTTACAAGGAGGCATTTACATCTGGGAGCCAGACGTTGCAAAGAGATGCAACATGAGTGCTGTCACGGGGTGACACCCAGCCCTTCCCGAGGAACTTGTATCAATAAAGAACGACCCTGATAACCCTGGATAGGAATCAGGAAGACTTGGGGAAGTCTTGCGCATATTACTCAAGGTAGAAATACTTAAGTATTTCTGACTAGGACAACGCAGTCACTGAACAACCGTAGTGTTGTTGGGTTGGAACGAGACTCTAATAACATGTTCAGAGAGGTACTCTCTGTTATACGTGCGAGTTTCGTCAGG
>Ga0307514_10002364_pt1 | contig 19758 bp, 11 predicted proteins | sample 16_EM_MG_FD_203088 | JGI IMG/M metagenome (GOLD analysis project Ga0307514, IMG submission 203088) | Populus trichocarpa ectomycorrhiza microbial communities from riparian zone in the Pacific Northwest, United States - 16_EM | ecosystem: Host-associated > Plants > Roots > Unclassified | place... | reverse complement strand
GGCATGTGGACCGTGGGTTATGTCAGGGTTCAGGAAAGTGGGGAGGGGGAGAGAGGGGGGGGGAAAATGTAGGGGAAAAAAACTTCTTTTTTCCTTGTCTGTGCACGTTCAGGGAAGGAAGAAAAAGCACAATGTTGTTCCAAATGACACCATTTGTGCTTTTTTTTTTTATTAAACAATACATGAAACAATGTCATTTTGAACAAAATGCACCATTTCATTTAAAAGAAAATGGCTCCAAAGAAGTCAGTTTTCAAATCAGTCCTTAATTTGTGATTTATTCAACCAAGTCCTCAATTGCAAATTTGATTTTAAGAATCAATTCAATTACATCCTTGCCAAATTCAAATGTTAGCTCTGATGTTGGCCGCCCTTTTCATTTTGGTCCTTAGTCTCGGATTTATGCAATTGAACCCCTGATTGACCATCAAACTTTCAAATTTCTTCAATTTGGCCCCTGATTCTCGTCAATTGGGTCCTTAAAGTTTGACATCTTTTGCAAATTGGTCATTGGTTGTAAATTTCTTCAATTTAGCCCTTAATTGACCCCAAAACTTTGATTTTCTTGCAATATCGCCCCTGATTTCAACCAATTGACTTGGTAAAAATTAAATTTGGTTTCTTAAAATTCCAATCTTTTCAATTAAACCCAAATTAGGCTCCTAAACTTAATTTTTCACCTATTAAGCTCCCAATAAAATTAATTTGACCCATTTTAAGTCCTGACACTTGATTAAATCCTTTAATTAGACTCAAATTAATTCTCAAATATAATTAAACTTTAATTTGGCTCATGATTAAATCAAATTGGCTTATTAAAAATTTAATTATGCTATTGGACTTAATTTCTATGCAGATTCATCCAATAATCATTTAATTTGACCTTGAATTTATATTGTTTTTTCAATCTTGAGTATAATGGGGTACAATTCGGCTTTGAGTTTTATCCAAAATTGCAGCTTGATTTTCCCATTTGTTTAAGATCCTCCTCGACCTGCTTTCTCCGCGTCGCCAGTTTTTATTTTATTTTTATTTTATTTGAAAGAAAAAGATGTGAATTTGAAGAATAATCCAAAAATGGATTATAATAGTCATAATGCTTAAATCCCTTTTCTGGTTTTAGGTTTGTTTATGAGGTTTTAGCTTTCTAGGCATTTTTGGGTTTGCAATTTGCATAAGCTTCTGGGTTTGTATTCTTGTTGTTCTTGAACCTAGATTTGAGTTTTCTTGCATTGTTTTTTGCATTTTAGCCTCTTTTCTTTTGTAAGCATCTTATTCAAATAAATTGATTATTAAATAGTTAAATAGATCATTTTAATGAAAGTAACGATTTACCTCAACAACTTGTGATCTTATCCCAATGTATGGATTGTGACACCATGCGTATGCAAGAAAGTCACCATTTTCACATCATGGATCACTTGCTGGATTGAGAGTCGCTGTTTCGTGGGCTTTGTTGTTTCTTGAAACCTATCAGGGCATGACGCACCTGCAAAAACAAACGGTGGATAAATAAAGGGAAATATTAAACTCCCAACCTTATCGTGACAAACATTATCGTAACAAACTGCATACTTAGCCAGGAGGCAAGGAAAATAGCCCACCCCAAATGATACAAAAATTTCCTCGTGAGATAGTCACTGTGATGTTTAATTCGGCAGTGAGTTCTACAATAATAAAGTGCTACAGATGAGGTAATTCAAGGAATTGCAAAGATGCAGACAATAGAGAACAAAGACAGGAAAATGTCAAACCCAGAAAAGAAAAGATATCCAAATTAACTAATCACGGTGTATTCAATGATATGAATGCTTAATATTTCAAGTAGATATGAACCACTTAATGGTGTTTCCAAATAATCAGATAGCGAGTAAGAGAAGCCCTCAGAAAAGCTACTGCTAACATATTGCTCACCTGTACAAAAATTAGCCATTATTCGAATGCGATAGGGGAGTAAGTAAAGGGGAAAAGGAGAAGCTAAATGGTATCCAGACTTAGGGGGTGGTCCTTCTGACGAGGAGATGCAGCATTACTTCTTATATATCCCAAAATTGCTCATCAATAGATAACCTTCTATCACTACCAGAAAATCGATAAATACAAATGAAAATATCAAGAAAATTACAGTGAAAAAAAAATTAAAACAAAGAAAAAAAAATAATGACATGTCATTTTTACTAACGGAATTACTGATGGAATAAATTCCGTCGGTAAATTCGTTGGTAAACTGTGAACACTGTCCATCATGTCAATTACAAAGAGAATCACCGACGAAAAATTCTGTTGGTATTTTTCAGAGAGCTCCAGAATTGTTCACTTTCCAATTGCATTGTTAATTGTTGTTCTTTACGGATAAAATCACCGACAGATTGAAAAGTCGTCGGTGTTATTTGGCGGTTTTCTGAAAATATTCAATTAATTTAAAATTTTCATTTAAATATTACCGACGGAATCACCGACGGATTGAAAAATCGTCAGTGATTGTTGGCGGTTTCTGAAAATTTTTATGAAATTGAAAATTTAAATTAAATAGTACAAACGGAATTACTAACGGAATAATTAAAAAATATTAATATTTAATTATCTGTCGGTAATTCCGTCGCTAACGTGCCCCAATAAAAAGCCTGAATCCTATTATTTCACAAGAGACAGACTCATTTCTTCTTCTTCTTCTTCTTCACTATATGTAAAAAACATTAATATCTATTTCTTTCTCTTCTCTTCTATTCTCATCTCCTTCTCTTCTCCTCCATGCTTGGGTATGTCTTCTTCTTTTTTCTTATTTTATCCTCTTAGTTTTTTTTTAATTAATATTCTTTATGATCTCTCCTTAGCTTCACTTGCAACTATATTAAAGTAAGATTTTTCTTTTTTCTTCTTTTTTCATGATTTTTTTCACTATTTGTTTTTTATTTTATTTTTAATTGTTTTTGTTCTTAATAATTGTATAAATGTTGTTGTGAGATTTTTTTTCATATGAGATCAATTTTTAGTTGATTTATTTATAGGATTTTAAAATTTTTAGCAATTGCAACTTCATTTTTTTCATATGACTTTTTTTAGTTGAATTTATTTTTTCATTTTATTTATTTGTTGCAAATTTGTTTGAGTCGATTTTCCTATTCTTTTTTCCAAACATGTTGAGTATATATTATAGAGTGTTGATTTATGTTAATTTAATTATTTTATAATTTTATAAAATGGATTTTTTTAAAAAATATTTTTAAATAATTACCGACGGAATTACCGATGATATTTTTCGAGGGATATACCAACGGAATGAAGCGGGTAATTTTTTTTATGCGTCTGTTTCGTCAGCAAATCCGTCGGTAATAATATTTTTTTTATTACCGATGGACAAAAAATTACCGATGAAAGATTCACCGACAGAGCATTTCTGTCGGTGATTTCGTTGGTAAATTAATTACCGATAGAATATGTTTCTTACGCCGATGGAAAAATTCCGTTAGTAAAACTGTTAAATATTGTAGTTTATAGCTCTTACTTTAGAGCTCATGATAGTTTAACCCTGCCTGCTGCAGTTATAACTTTCAAGAATCAAGACTAGTAAATTGTTGTAGGAATAAATTCACAACATAATGCTATATCATTTTCCTAAAACTGCATGCAGGTTTACAGTATGCTAAAGTTGTATTAAGGTATTGCCATTACACACTCCGGCACTACTGCGCCTTGGATTCTATCGCCAGTATGGTAGATATGATGGTTTGATGTCAAGTATTGGCTGTTAATAGAAGTTAAAACAATAAGTATAACAAATATCATGGAAACCACACGTTTGCATTTTATTCACAGTAATGCTAAAAGAAAGAAGAAAGATATCAATCATAGGCAGTGTAACTACCTTTGCAGCAGGGAGCCCAATGGGGGCAAGGGCGATGTGGAGATCTTGTAACAACGACTCCCATCCTTCCGCCTTTCAGTCTTGGTACTCTAACCCATAGGTTGCCTTGAAGTCCCATTTCTGCGCAGCACCATTAATTAGTGAGATGGCTTCTATTCATAAACAACCATAGTTTTGAAGCTCGGCCCGGCTTGGCGGGTCAACCCGGGACCCGGGCCTGGGACCGGGCCGGGTCTAAGTAAAAAACAGCCAGGAATTTGGCCCGGTGAAACTCGGTCCACCCAGCAGGTCGACCCGGAACCAGGTGAACCCGGGTAAAACCGGCTGAGACCCGACCTTATTTTTTTTGGCAACTGTCTTGCTCTTCATCTCTCCTTCCATGGCAACTATCTTGCTCTTCAAGACATAACAACACCAAAAGAACCCTTAAAACCCTCCTTTTTCTCTTAAACCCCAAACCAAAGGGTTCTCTATACACTGTCTATCATTTTATTTCTCTACAGTCTACACAGTAAAAGAAAAAAATGGGAAAAACAAGTGAAATTGGAGGGCTAATATTAGCAATAACAACATCATTTCCCTTTTCTCAATCAAATTTTGTTTCTTTTGCTGATGACCCTTTTAGTTTCTCTCTTTTCTCTTCTTCAAACCCTTCTCCTTCCCTTCAATCTTCTTCGTCTTCTTCTTCTGTACAATCTCAGCCATCCACTTTGCCTCAATCAACGACGGCGGGTAATTTAGAGCTCCTAGGAATGGTCACCCACGAACAACTTCTGCTGGGTTTGATCCTGAGGCTTTAGAGAAAGGTGCTAAGGTTTTGAGAGAGTAATCATCTTCCTCTCATGCTAAAAAGGTTGAAACTTTCCAAGGTGTCCACATGTACAGCCTATAAGGGTGCCTATACTTTTTTGTGTTTTTGGTGGTGGGATTCATGGAAAATTTATGGAAATGGGTTTTCGTTGTTTTTGCTGGGTTTTTGGAATTGGAATTGGATTTTCTTTATTGAGTTTTTTTGTTGGGTTTTTAAGTGGGGGTATTTTTGTAAAATTTCTTACCATATTTTTTTGGTCTCGTACAAGAAATGACAGCATCAACGTGGATGGGGTACAATTATACAGATCACGGGATATGACAGGCAAAATTAATTACGTTGCCTAAACTCAAAGTTGCTTTTTGGAGCATTTGCTTTAACGAGGAGTTGAAATCCAATAGTTTTTTTTTTGGGTTGACCCGGGTCAACCCATCTGACCTGTGACCCGATCATTAGACCGGGTCGGGTTTAAAAACTATGTAAACAACCATTTGCAAAAGCATAGCTAAATGTAAAAACTTTCCAAGCTTGTTTTCTCGGTATGCGTGTTAAAATGCACAAAGGTTTTCAATATAGGAATTCAAATTGTGTCAACGCTAAGACGGTGTTTGTTTACCTAGTAGTTTCCACGTTCTGATTAAACCATAATTTTTTAGTGTTAATTTGGTTAGTTACAAACTATACTTTTTAATTACTGGGATCCACAATAACCAGTGTTCCAACCACAGGCCAGGCAAAAGCAACTCAAACTTGCTTTATGAATTGTTTGCTGAACACAAAACGTGGCATTGCAGTTTACACAATTTTTTAATTTTATATTGTCGAGAATAACCCTTTGGTCTTCTCCTCTCATCGTTCTTTCCCTACTCTCTCTACTGTTCTTTCCTCTCTCCAATCTCTCACAGACCTCACACATTCATTTTTTTTGTAGCCGATTGGAGATCCAAAAACCTTTGGGAATAATTGATGTCTGTCAACAAATCATTCGGGTTAAAAAAGACTACCCATTTCCAACTCAAATCCCCGTCCTAAACTCAAACCATACATCAGATCTGTTGCTTTCTTCAAGCCTTTTTGTGGTGATGATGCTTCTTCAAAACCCAGAAATAGTTGAAGACACGCTAAAATTATTATGAATTTCAAGGTAATTTTCTTGAGAATTTATTAAAAAAATTTCATGTAACTTAAATTCCCAATATTTGCAATAATCATACCCTTCTTCTTCTTCTTTTCTAATTTGTTTCATTGTGTTTTGATTCAGGAACCAAAGATCTAACATCTTTGTCTCTTGAAAAGAACAATGAACTCCCGATCTGTGTTGAGGCACATCCAACACTACAGGACACACTGAAATTGATGATGATGCTCAAGGTAATGTTCTTGATAATATATTTCAACATCTTTATGTAACTCAAATTCCCAATATCTGCATTTATCATTCCCATCTTCTTCCTATTACAATTTTTTGGCATTCTGTTTTCTGCCAGGAGCCAAAAAGGGCTTAATAATCTGTCTTTTAGAAAACACAACAAACACTCGATCTCTGTTATGGTACATCCTACATTACAGGACTCATTATCTTTGTTTTTTTTCTTCAGGTTACATGTTTTAATGTTTAGATATAACTGGGAAAAAATTGAAGCCATGTCCTTATGTATTTCTTAATGCACCACTATATATGTCAATATTTGCATTTTCTAAGTTCAAATTTTTTAAAAGTTTAGATTTTTTTTGTTTGTAATATTATAAATTGTGTGCTACTTTAATGTGGGACCAATCAACATCTTATGAATAAATGAACTTGATAATATGCTTAATGATTTGGTTTTCTTATTCTGTAACTTTTTTTTCTAAACTTGTATGGGTTTTTTTTAATTGTTGTTTTTATAAACTTGGTTCAGTGCATGTCTGTTTTGTCTTTGTTGCATTGAGTGCTATAATATCAGTCTTTTTTTTTTAAGTTACATGTTTTAAGGTTGAGATATAACCGGGAAACAATTGAAGTCATGTCCTTATGTATGTACTGCCACTATATATGTAAATATTTGCATTTTCTAAGTTACATGTTTTAAGGCTTAGATTTTTATTGTATGTAATATTATAAATTGTGTACTGCTTTAATTGGGATCAATCAACATCTTATGAATAACTGAACTTAATTATATGCTTAATGATTTGGTTTTCTTATTTTGTAACTCTTTTTTCTTAACTTGCATGGTTTTTTTTAATTGTTGTTTTAAGAAACTTGGTTCAGTTTATGTCTGTTATTTCTTTGTTGCATTGAGTACTATAATATCACTTTATTTGTTATTAATATTATATTCATTTCATCAACTGTATCAAACACCTTATGTTGTTAAGTAGCCATTAGTCATTGTTGCTTTCACATATCAAAACTGTTACTCATTATCACAACAAACTTATGTGTTGTCAACGTCTTTTGTTACATTGCCTCTAGAAAATTAACCTATTAATTATATGTTAGAAAAAAAAAATGTAACCGAGAACATGGAAGATTCTCAATAACAAGATAAGGCTTGTTGGACTAGAGAGATGTTGAACACATTTTGTGACATTTGTATCAAAGCAATTGAGAAAGGTATGCGATTGAATACACATTTCGACAAAGCTGGTTGGAAATATGTTATGAATTGCTTTAAGGAGCATACTTGACATGCATTAATGAAAGCACAATTAAAGAATAAGTGAGATGGAATAAAAAAGGATTGGAGAATATGGAAAAAGTTGATTTCCAAAACTAGAGTAGGCTGGAGTACTAAACTTGGAACAATTTTGGCAACTGGCGAGTGGTGGAAATCTAAAATCAAGGTCTGTTTTTTGTTTCTGTTGTGTATAATTACTATGAACTTTTTTATTTTTTATTCTTACAATCATTATGATTCATTTATATCTTTAGTTTCCCTTGTTGTAGGAGATACGAGGAGCTAAAAAGTTTAGGCATTCTGGTATCGATCCCGCATTGTGTTGTAAATATGATATCATGTTTACAAACATTGTGGCTACCGATCAGTATGCTTGGGCTCCATCACAGGGTTTGAATTCTGATGATGATGGTTTAGGTGAAAGGAGAAAGAATGCATCTAATGAGGATCCACATCTAGAGGAAGGTAGTGGTGATTCAGAGGAGAATACTTTACCAAATTTTATAGAGGATGTCAATAATATGGTTTCTGGTGTAAATTTTGCCAATAATAGTAGCAATCCCAGTAGTAGTAGTGTGAAGAGAAAAGGTGTTCAACAATGTACATAAAAGAGTGAGAAAAAAAAAAGGTTTCTGGAATGGGAGTGCAACTGTTGTTACGTTTAGATCGATTGGTTGATAATGTATCTACTAAGAGTGAATGCACATCAAGTGATTGGGATAAAAAAGGATGTAGCATAGAAGAGGCCATGAAGGAGTTTCACTCCATTGAGGAAGTGGTTTTCGACAATAAGCTTTATTGTTTTGCAACTGAATTTTTCATTATTAGAAGCAAGAGGGAAATGTGGGCAGCAATTGGAGATAAGAAAAGAAAATTTCAATGGCTAAAATTAATGTTCGAGAGGAGGTCATATGTAAAACCTTGATGTAAGTGTAAATCTATTATTATGTACTTACAGTTATTTTTATGCTATTTCTCAGCAATTGAAGTTGACTATGTTGTCATATGTGTTTTGTAGTATTATATGAATTTCATATTTCAAGTCAAGAGTTATTGGATAGGATATTACACTGATTTTTTGTCATTGTATTTTAATGATCCATAAAGATAATTTTCTGTGTTTTGATAGTTACAAGAGCAAAACTTTGAGTCCATATGTTGATCTGCACTTCATGGGCTGCTGCTGCTGTGTTGTTATAATATGGTTACTTTTTAAATGTAATGTTCGCTGCTGAGTATGAGATTCAATGTACGAGATTAGTCATTGCTGTTTTTTTTTTCAAATAATATGCTTTAATGTATACTATGTTGATGTATTGTATTTTATTTGTATTTGTTGGATAATGGTTCCTGTTGGAGGGTGGAAAATTATGTTGGAATGCTTCTTGTTGGAAGCTGGAATTGTAGGTGTTGAATGTGGTTTGAATGACTGTTAACATTTGTTGTCTTTCTTGTTGCAATCTGGAATTAGATGTTGGGAATTAGTTTGAATGGTTGTTAACATGTTGACTATTAGCTTTTGGAGTTTGGAATTGTAGATGTAAAGTTGGTTTGAATAGCTGTTAAAGGTTGACATGTTTACGTTGATTTCTTCATGTCTTTGGTTGCCTATTTAAAGCACAATATCAATTACAACACATTCATTTAAGCTGCTAACATATAACAAGTCTACACTTGAATTACATGCTTTTGAGAAGGTTAGTTGCCGGTTTTCAAGTTATATATAAAATCACTTTTATTTACAATCATAGCCTTATGTTCATCTTCTTTTTTATATCCTCATTCCATCTCAATTAGTTGATCTCATTTTTGCAAACTTAACTGAATTCGTAATTGATCTTAGATGCCATAAGATATGTTCAATTAAAACCATTTATGTAATTAAAAGCTCATATATAAGTATGCTTGTGTTGCACGTAATATCGTATTCATTAATTATTACTAAAAGATCTACGATAATTTGAGAATGCTTCATATATATTATTTTTTTGTTTAAGTTCAGGTTGACATGAAATTTTAATATTCAAAACAGATTCCTCTATCTAAATGTATTTATGGCAATTTCAAGCGTGAAAAAAATTGTTGTGTTGTAGATATGGATGCGAATTGGTTTAATGATCTATTTGATGACAAGTATGACAATGTTATGAATAATGTTGTTCGGTATGTTTCAAATGGTTTTGGTGGTACAAATACTGGAAGTGGTTTTGGATGCAGTAGCGGTGCTGGTAATGGAAACAATACAGATGATGACGACGACGACGATGATGAAAATAAACATGATGATGATGAGGAAGACGATTTGTTTTGGCTTAGAGAGTGTGATCATAATAAACTATTGTTATGCATGACTAGAGCACTTGCTTTGTATTATAATAATTATATTTATAAAGAACCATGTATAGTTTCATACAATACAGGAATGAGATGGTTGAATGAAATTTTAAATGGGCATTGGGTACGTTGTGTTAACATGTTTCGAATGGATGCAGACACGTTACAGAGTTTGTGCGTTGATTTGGAAATGTTGTACGGGCTAAAGCAATCTAGGAGGATGAGTGTTATTGAGAAAGTAGGCATGTTTCTCTATACATTAGCTCTAGGAGCTTCAAACAGGGAAGTTCAGGAGAGATTTCAACATTCAGGTGAAACCGTAAACAAATATTTCAACAAAGTTCTTAGGTTGGTGTGCTTGCTAGCTGTTGAGTTAATCAAACCGGTAGATCTAGAATTCTCCATAATACCAACAGAAATCACAATGAATCCAAGATATATGCCACATTTCAAGGTGAAAAATAATTTTTCGAAGTTATTAAATAATTGAAAAGGTTACAAAGAAATATTTTTACTACATTTAAATTGATTGGTAAACTATTTTTTTTTGTAGAATTGTATTGGAGCGATTGATGGAACACATGTACGTGCTTGTGTATCACAAGAAAATCAAATACCTTTTATTGGTAGAAAAGGTGTACCCACTCAAAATATAATGGTTGCATGTATCTTTGACATGCAATTTACATTTGTTTGGGCTAGGTGGAAAGGTAGTGCACACGATACAAGAATATTTCTTGAGGCGATTGACAATCCAAATATAAGATTTCTGAAGCCACCAGAAGGTATTGAAAAATAAAAAATGGGGGTCTTGTTAAATTTGAATAATTTTATTTTTGGTCTGCAATAGGAATTAAGTTTTGAACGATCATTATCTTGGTGCAGGGAAGTATTATCTTGTTGATTCGGGATATCCAAATGAGTACGTTTACTAGGGGCCATATAGAGGTAAGATATATCATCTTCCAGAATTTCATTAAAGAGAACAACCACAAAGTCAAGAAGAAATATTCAACTGTGTCCATTCATAATTACGATATGTAATAAAACGTGCCTTTGAAGTTTGGAAGAAAAGGTGGAGAATCTTGTAAAACATGCCTGTGCTTTCTTACAAAACAAAAGTTTAAATTGTTGTCGCATTAGTGGCACTACATAACTACATTCAAAGAAAGTTGATCCAAGATGTTGCATTTAACGAGTTTGAGTGCCATCCTGATTTGTTCATGATGATATTTTAACTGATGTGATTCTACGATCTCAAACATGTGGGCACCTGAGGGCTTCACGTATGAATTATGTTCGTGATGTCATTGCAACAAGTTTGATGTGGGTAAAAACGTTTTTTTTTAATAAAAATGAACAATTTTCTTTTTATGCCGATTATTGTTTATACTAAATGTTATATTTGCTATTTAAAAACATAATAAATTAATTTATGTGCTTTTTAGTCTTTTTATGTATAACATCAATCCCAACCATAATTTTAACCAAACATATCATGACATGATTTTTGATAATAATAAAAAAAGTCAAACCACAATTTTAACCAAACACACATTTATATGAATCAACCATAACAAAAATAATTTTTTCAAAATTACTTTTATCAAACCACAACCACAATAATTATCACACAAAAAACACACTTTAAATAGAGGTTTGGAGAACAGAACAATTTGACTCATTATGCAGGATTCATAATGAGAGAAATCATATGACTTTGGACTTCAAATGATGGACTTGGTGAACTTCGGTGATGTAACAAAAGAGATGTTGAGATCCACAACAACTAAATCGATTCATTCCCAACAAGAACATTCAGATATATAAAAAAATAAAAATTAAGTGTTTCTTTACAATGCAGTAAAATATTTTCACGTTATATGATTTCCCTACCCATTAATGCAGTCCGGGTGAGAGTTGAAGGGATGCAGTATTCAGGAGAAACTTTATGTTTTCTAAGGAGAAGAGTGATGACAGGTCTGATCGCTTAAATAATCAATGAAATGAATGTACTATCTACTTCTATACTTATAGTCCTCTTCAAGCATCTCTAAATTTCTTCGAAACTCGCACACGAGTGTCAATTTGTAGCTTTCTCTCTACCCTTACTTAACTTGATGGCCCACATTAACAAGAACAAACAATCTCTAATTTGGATATGTAAGGAAGATTACCTGATAGAGAAGCAAGACTAAACAATTCTAATAGAGGCTGTAGGATACGAACTCTACTACAAATTCTCAAACTTGGGTTGTGCTATGGCCTTCCTCAAATCCTACAAAAACATTAAGTAGCATCATTTTATCAATGATCACAACAATAATACAACATAGTAAGAGAAAAGGGTTCAATATAAAATCAACTAGAGATTGAAGTACATAGATAAAAGGAGAGTGAGAAATAAAAAAACAGAAAGAAAGAGACATGATGGGCTCTAATTCTAGAAATTTTATGTTGTTTAGAGAGTGACCAAAGACATTTTAATAATTATGTTTTGGGATTTGTTTAAAAAAGAGAGAAATAGATACAAATAAAAAGAGAAATTTAGATAGAGATATTATTATCACTTTTGATGCGATGAATTTTATTTTTTCTCTTATTCTTGTGTCTTTCTCTTTTTTCACAGTGGATTTTAGGGAGCAGCTAATAGAATATAACTAATAATTTATTGTGCACCATAACATTTTCCCTTTAATTTGACCTTGTCTCCCAGCAACATATTTTTGCAAATAAATATTAGGAGAAACCTCAAGGTTCTTTGAATACAAATCTTGTGATTTCTTTCTATAAAAATTAAACCAAAGAAAACCTCATTCAGTGTACAATTCATTTATAGTATATAATTAATAGACGACATGAAAAGAAGATAATATACGTGATAGTTGTTGAGGCAGAAAAAAGTGCAAGTGCCACATATTAAGGTCTTGAATTGTACTTAACAAGTGATGGATATGTATTTAGTGTTTGGAAGTGAATTGAGAGAAAAAATAGAGAGAAAATTATCAGAAAAAGAGATGCCCAATCAAGCTTGCAATTTTATTACTTTAGTTACAAGTTTTCTATGCATTGATTCATTTGTACAAGAGTTTAACTTCTCTAACTACCAACTTCACTTGTAACTAACTACTAACTAATCTAATTGAATGACTAACAAACCAACTAACATTGCAAAGTGTAATCTTTGTGATCTTGATGCATAATTAGTTGTAATTATTATAGCAACTTTTGTTGATGTATTCTATAACTGTTTCTTGACGAGCTTTGCTTCTGTCCCTTCTGCTTTTAATTCCTTGTTTTTTCCAATGCTAGGATTACTTGAATTTATAACAATACTCTCTCACTATGAGATTATTATCCTAAAAAATCAAGGTTGAAGATAGGAAATTGACTTGAGAGTTATTTTAAATCTTTCCAGGTTGCATCTTCTTTTAATAGGTTAAAACCACTAGATGAGTCTTATGACCATAACTTAATTACCTTTATTTATGATCATTCTGTCTAAAATGGCCACTAGATTAAACTTAACTAATCTATACTCAACCATCTTTGATAATAAAAAAGAAACTACTGCATTGTTCCACACCTTTTTCTTTAAGTAAAGATAAATGAAAAATAGGATGGATAATATATCTTTTTGGTAGACATAACTTGTATGCTACCAATCCAATCATTTGCTCAATTTTGTATGGACCATAAAACCTGAGATTCAACATAATGTTTTTTTTTCTCTAAATTCCACACTAGCCTACTTATAAGGTACACCAAATCATCTACCTCAAATTCTCTTTCTATTCTTCCATTGTTTGTGATATGTTTCATTTTATACCTTGCCATTTTCAATTGTGCCTATAACAATCGATCCATATTAGTCCTTCTCTGAAATACCTATTGTACCGTAACCACTGTTGTAGTTATTGTGAAATTATCTTTTTGCTTGGTAGAGGATATTCATATATAGCTTGAAAAGGACTCACTTTAATAGCAAAATAAAAGCTAGAATTATACCACCGTTAAGTCAATGACAACTAGTGATGTTATTTCTTTGAGTTGTGCATAATTATACACCTTGGATAGGTCTCTAAGCATTGATTCATCCTTTCTATTTGGCCATTAGTCTATGGGTGATATGATGAAATCATTAATAGCTTCACCCCTAACAGTTTAAACAATTCCTAATAAACTAGTGAAAACCTTATCTTTATCTATGACAATAGTTGCTAGCAACCCATGTAGTTTGTAGAAATGGTCTAGGAACACCTGTGTTATCTATTGAGTTGTTAAAGAATGTGTATATGTGTGTGTAATGTCCATACTTGGTAAACATGTTAACTATCATTAATATGGTATCTTTTTCCCTTACTTCCAACAATCTTTCTATAAAATCCATAGTTATATTTATCCAAGTTCCTTTAGGTATTGGCATTTGTTGTAGTAATCAAAAGCATGCTACCCTTTTTATCATGACCTATTTGCACACATCACATTCATACACAAACTTATTAAACAAAGTCTTCATTAAAGGCTAGTAAAACATTACCTAAAGCCTTTTATAGGAATTTTGTACCCTTATATGACCCTCTACATATGAATCACATGCAACACTAACTAATCTTTCCCTTAAACTTTCTTATTTTCTAATTATTATTACGCTCTTATATCTCAGAACCCCTTTAATAAAAGTGTAATATGGCTAGCTACTTGCATTTACCATTTTTCTAGTAATAATTCCTTACAACTAAGAATCATTTTTGTAAGTCTCACTTACTTCTTTATACCATGCTGGTACAACTATAACAATAGCTCTCATACTTCCTATGTCATTCTCATTTACTTCACCTTTAGTTGCTAAACTATCTTTATCTCTAATTCTTCTAAATAAAACATATGTTACCATATTCTCTTTGCCCTTCCTATACTAAATTTGATAACTTAGACTCGGCAGCTTAGTTAATTTTTTTTTTTATAAGAGTATGAATCTTCTACTCCAAAAATGCTTTAAACTTTTATGATCAGTTTTAATGATGAATTGATCATGCTCTAAGTAATGTCTCTATCTTTATACCACTATTAGTATACTATATATTCTTTCTTGTAAATTTAATAGTCCAAGATGCTTTGGACTCAATGCCTTGCTAAAGAAAGCTAATGGCTTATATTATTGACTCAAAACTTCACCTAATATATTTGCATATACATCGATCTCTAGTACAAAGATGTTATTAAAGTTTGGCAAGGCTATTACTAGAGCTTTACATAAGGCATCCTTTAACTTGTCAGAACCTTCTTAGTCCTTTCCATTCCAATTGAAATTATTTTTTTAATAATTCATTCAAAGGTTTGCTAATGACTCCAAAACCTCTTATAAACTTCTTGTAATATCCTACCAATCTAAGGAAGCCTTTCAATGTTTTAATTGAATGAGGAATTGGCCATTTCTGCACAACTTATGTCGTCTTTGAATTAGTAACCACATTTTTTTTCATATTATGAGCACAAGGTACTCGACTTGTTGTTCACAAAAGGAACATTTTGATTGTTTTGAAAACAATTAATTGTTCTTTAGTGTTTCTAGCACTAGCTTCAAATGATTGATATATAGTTCTAAAGTGGACCTATATACCAGAATATCATAAAACAATACCAGTACAAACCTTCTAAAAAGTATTTCAACACAATATGTTAGTGTATTTATCTTGTAGACAATTGGTTGGTTACACTTGATATTGATTTTGTGTATATAAAAACATATTTATTATTAATAAGCACTTTTTTATTTTCAATATTCATTTTTGTTTGATAACTAGTCAAATATTTGATTAATAAATCAAGAGTAAATATAAAGTTCATAGGAAAAAAATATTTCGCAAAGAAAATTATAAAGTTGTTATAATTATGAGATTTTTATTGCATCGAAGTATTGTTCCTAAATGTTTATGATCAATTTTTTATTAAGACTGAACATTAATTGGAGTTGTTGAGACTATTATATATTATTTTATTTTTCTTATGAATAGAAGCAGTTGTTCTCTTAAGTTAAGTTATGAGGGATATCAATGACAAATATATAAGTATTTATCGTATGACATGTACACTAAACTAACCCACATGAGTATTCCATATGGAGAAATCACCTATGTTTATATAAAGGCTTATGTGATGGTTATATAAGTGATCATTAGACTTGAAATCACTAAATTATTTTATACATAAAATATTATGCTTTGATCTTGACTATATGTTAATTATCCTAATCAAGAGTAACAACACAAGAAAATATTATGTATAACATGAATTATATAAAGGTATTTGAGTGATCAAGAGAGGATTCATCACCCTAGATGAGTTATAAAAAATGTTTCACGTGTTCTAAAAGAGTATTAATTATGAAATCTTTGAGTAAGGTGGAATGAGATTTGAAAATAGTTTCAAATCTTATTCAAAAAACCAATGACTATGGTGTTGAAAATGAAACATGAATTGATAGAGTAGACATACTCCATGCTATAATATTTAAATTAGAACATTCATAATAAAGAGATAATAATTACACTAAGAAACTACTCACTAAAAAGTTAAGTCAAACCACTTATAACTTTTTTAATATTTGAAAAATTATGACATGTTGCTAGACATTGTATTTGATCTTCAATTATAATTCAATCAATTTATTGAATTGATAATAAGGGAACCTAATAGATCACAAATAAAAAATAAACATTGATAAAAAAATTAAAATATGATAATTAATCAAGTGTGACTTGATTGTAAATAAGTTCTAGAAATTAAGGATTAGAATGTAATTTATATAAGGAATTACAACTTTAGATGTAGAAAAATAAAGTAGGGATTTAATTGCATAAATTTCTAAAATTAACCCAAAATAATATATGTGATATTATTCAGGGCCAAAGTGATATTTTTCTATATATAAGGATATTAAGTTTTCTTTATAAATTAAATGTTATACCTTATATTTCTTGTTTGTGTTATATAAATGTTAGACAACATACTTTACAAAGAAACACCTAAAAACATATAAAAAAAACTAGCACTTGAAGGAATAACGATCCCTCTTTTTTAAAAATGATTTTAAGAGATTTCTTACTCGTGATTCATATGGATTACTTTTAGAGGCCTGACACCTGAATAAATTGTGGTTTATGACAATTGAGCCATGAAGAAGATTTGATCTTCAAGTAATCTTCGCTCGAACCCGAAACAACTCTAGATTATCTAACGAAATCATTTGGACTCCATAAAAAAATCTTAATTATCATTTTCTCAACGTGTATATGTTTTGAGAAAGCCAATAGTGATATCATAGCCATCGTTAGATAATTAAGGTAGTTGATTGCATGTTTGGATTGTTATCGATGTTAATTGTGAATTAATTTTATATGCAAAAATTATTTTTTTCCTAAAGTAATTTTTCTCTCTTGATTCTTTTTTTAAATGTTTATTGTTTCGATTAAATCTAGCAAGAATACACTATAAATAAATAAAAAAATATTTTGGGATGGTTGCACATTCACTAGAGAAAACGCTAGCTGCTAGCACATCTGGCCTATCACACAGGATAACTCATCGCTAGATGGTGAGGCAACAACTAAGGGATGATGCCTTATAGGCGTAGCTCTTAGCATTGGTATGATTGCCTTATGTTTCTAGCAGCTCTATAAGAGGCACCTCCTTTGCATTACTATACTTACTGATAGTGGGAAGTGATCCCACTATAGTCAACAAGGGAGAAAAAAATGAAGGGTAAAATTAGGATTTTGCCTCTGTAGTAAATTTAGGTTTTTTGGCCCAAATTATGATTTTAGCCCTACATCTTATGCGTAATTTCAATTTTGGTATTGGAGACAAAATTACAATTCTACCTTTGCGTATTTAAGATATTGGTTTATATATCAAAACTAAAACCTTAAAATAAATTTATTGTAGAATTAATTTTTCTAGGATTAGGATTAAATTAGAGTATATATTTAATTCAAGATTTTTTATTTTTAAAATATCCTAATTGGATTATAATATAATTAAAATCTTTAATTAAATTATTTTAGTAAAATGACTTTTCTAAAATAAATAGAGTTGTTAAGCTAGAAATTGTTTTATTTAATTGATTCTAAAATAGTTTAAAATATTAATAAGAATTTTAATATGATTAACTTTCTTATTAAATTTTAAAAATAAAATTCAAGAAAGTTTTATTTTATAGATCCTAAAATAGTTTAGAATGTTAATAAGAATATTAATATGATTAATCTTCTTATTAAATCTTGAAAAATAATTTTTCAAGAAAATTTATATTAAATAAAATTTGTAAAGTTTAGGAAATTATCAAATTGAGTTTGATTTAATATTTTCAAATGTTAGAAATATGTTTTTGAAATTGTACATAAGACTAATAATTAGATTTGAAGAGTGCAATTTATTTAAGTAGGCATATTTATGTGTTTTTATGCATGGTGGATGATTATAGACATTAAAAGGAAACTATGATTGTGTTTTATATATATATAGTTGAATGGTTATAATATTAAATTGGGCATGCATGTCCTACATTTTCTCTATTTTTTTTTATGTTGTAAAATTATTTTCTCATCTAATTCTCGTCGGATGTAACTCGAGGTTTCTTATACAATTATATAAATGTTATATAATTTATAAATATAGAAATTTAGTTAAGAAAATTATTTTGTGATCTACAACAACAAAAAAATGACAAAAAATGATACAATCTTGGCTCTCATAAGGACTTATGAAGATTTGCAACAACTATCTAGATTTTGACCACTTAATTCCCTTCAATGACTTTCCAGGAAATTAATTTAGATATGTTTATAATCTTCCAATTAGAATGACATGCTACATGTATGTGTTTATATATAATTGTTATGTATGAAATATTACTAATGCCATAGAATAAGACATAATGAAAATAAAAAATTCATCGTTAATATATTAAGTACATGTTAAGAACATGATTGTTTCCTTTTAATTTTATATAAATGAAACAAGAGTTCTATTTATGGATAACTTGTTGAACTGCTCAAGGTTACTGTTAATCAAATATGTTTAATGTTATAGAATTGGGTCCTAGTTAATTAAACTTATATGATTTGCATGAGTCATTAATGATGATATATGATTAGAGGTAGTAGTTAGGCAAAACATATATGATATGTTTAGATAAAGAGTTGTCACTTAACTAATTTAGGAGTCATATAAAGTTGTGATTGATAAGCTATGTTATATACCTAATTTAATTTATTTTGATATGTTGAGCCACTCTAGGTCGGATAAATTAAATGGGATCCTAGCCAACCAAGAGATCTAAATGAGATTTCCTTATCTAAATTAGTTATAAATTTGTATGCGTGAAACCAATAACTCGTTATCCTTATATGAATAGGTTGATAGATCACTATGAGTAGCAATATATCCTTTAGAAAAAAGTCAATATATTTGATTAGACCAAACTTCTTGAACTAGTACCAAATATGAGAATTGTTCTCAAACAAGAAACAAGGTTATATGTTCTTATAAATTTGATTTCTCCTATCCCTGATGAGGATGGTGATGAAGAATTTAGGAATGATTAGGGGCGTTCAAACCCAATTCAGTTCAGTTTAGGCCAAAATATTCAACCAAACTAGGTTTTTTAATTTTTGAAAAATTTGACCCAATTTGAACCGAATATTGGTTCAAACTGAACTAGTTAGGTTCATTTTAGGTTGTGTTTTGCTTTAAAAACCAAAAAATCAAAGTTGTTGGGTTTGAATTATAAGACCCATTATAAAAAGGGCAAGGAGAACATTGTTGCTGATGCATTATCCAGAATACCAGTTACTGAGGATATAATGATTGATGGGAATCAAAGGAAGCTTCATGATAGTTACTACTATAGTTCTAGATTGGAATGAGAAGATCAAAGATACTTACAGGGATGATCCTCTCATTTAGGAGATTGCTGCTAGAAAATTAGTAAATGCAGAAGAGTGGCCTGATTCTAGCTTGACAGAAGGAGTATTAAATATAAAGAGAGGATAGTCATTGGAATATGAGGGAAGCTAAGAATC
>Ga0307514_10002363_pt1 | contig 19767 bp, 17 predicted proteins | sample 16_EM_MG_FD_203088 | JGI IMG/M metagenome (GOLD analysis project Ga0307514, IMG submission 203088) | Populus trichocarpa ectomycorrhiza microbial communities from riparian zone in the Pacific Northwest, United States - 16_EM | ecosystem: Host-associated > Plants > Roots > Unclassified | place... | reverse complement strand
GAGTGGGCAGGCAGTGCTCGATCCTGGCGAATTGCTCTGGCGTGATCTCCATGCCTGCAGTTTGCCGGCCCAGCGATTACGGATCAATAGTGTTAACACGCCCTAGGCGCCGCGCTCATGAATGCTCGAAAGCGGATCGCTGGACGATCTGCGTCAGGCAGACTGCTCAGCAAGCGCGACGATGATGCCCTCGGGGCCCCGAATGTAGGCGAGGCGGTACGTGTCTTCGTACTGCATTTCCCCGATTAGCTCGGCCCCGTGCTCGCGCATTCGAGCAAGAACAGCGTCGATGTTTTCGACAGCAAACATGACACGGCGAAGGCCATATGAATTTACTGGTGCGTTCACGGGGCCGTACCGGATCGCTTCAGGTGCATGGAACTTGTCCAGCTCGATTCCTTGCCCATCGGGAGTCCGCAGCATTGCGAGGGTGGCTCGGACATCGTTGAGCCCGATCAGTTTCCCGACCAGAGGACCCTCCACCGTCGTCTCGCCCTCCAGCCTGAGGCCCAACTCAATGAAGAACGCCTTGACGGCTTCAAGATCGTCGACAACGATGAGAACGTTGTCCATTCGTTTGAGCGACATTTCTCGCTTCCTCTCGGGTGAATCCCAGACCTGCCGCTCGCGGCACCTGATCGGGACAGGAAGGAAGCTCGCGGCCCCTTCATGCGACGCTGACTGGCGCCAAGCATGGCAGCCCCAACTAACGCCCAGCTTAACCGGCAAAAATGCGAGGCATTTTTGTCTGTGTTGAACCTGCAGTTGGACGAGGAGAGGCGCTCTGCCGCGGAGGAAACTCATATGTTTGCTGCGCATTCTGCCGGGCTCGCCGGCCGAACTGCGCTCGCCACCTGACACTAGCCTGGCCTTTACCGTGCTGCCACGACCTTTGATGCAGGAGAAAGCGCGACGCTGCATGTCAAGGGAGATGTGGCGCGCATGCGCAGTGGCGGTCACGCGGCACACCGAATGCCCCGCGACGGTGACCCTGCTGCCTCTCTTCTGGAGCCTCGCCATGCCCACCTCGTCCCTGCCCTCCTCCGCGTCCCGCCAGGCGCCCCGCCCGATCTCGCGGGAGTACCTTCGTCCGGTCGCCACGCCCGCAGTGCTTGCCTCCGCCGACGCTGGCAAGCTGGTGCTGCGGCTGACGGTGGCGGTGCTGATGCTGTTCCATGGCCTCAGCAAGGTCGTCGAAGGGCCGGGCCAGGTGATGGCGATGTTGACGCAGCACGGCTTGCCGCCGGTGCTGGCCTATGGCGCCTACCTCGGGGAAGTGCTGGGGCCGGTGCTGGTGATCATCGGCATGTACACGCGGGTGGGTGCGCTGCTGATGGTGGCGAACATGCTGGTGGCGTTTGCGCTGGTGCACATGACGCAGCTGTTCACGCTGGCGCCTACCGGCGGATGGGCGGTGGAGTTGCAGGTTTTCTACCTGTTCGGTTCGGTGGCCATCTTGCTGCTGGGCGCGGGCCGCTTCAGCCTGGCCGGGCAGCACGCGCGCTGGAACTGAGCGCCAAAGACACACACAAGGGGACAGGCTGGCGGACAGCGCGCTCGCTGGCTTGGGCCTCCGGTTTGCCAGAAGGTGATGACGACCAACCACCAGGAGATGCCATGTCTCACACCCTCGTCCATTTCGACACTCCCGCCGCTCGCCGGCCTTCCCTGATGCGCCGTGGCCTGCGCCCGGCGCTGGCCATGGGCACGCTGCTGCTGGCCAGTGGCCTGGCGATGGCAGCGGACTCGCTCTCGCGTGCCGACAGCAGCTTCCTGAAGGATGCCGCCAAGGCCGGCAATGGCGAGATCGAAGCCAGCCAGCTGGCGCAGACCAAGGCCAAGCGCGATGACGTGAAGGCCTTCGCTGCGCAGATGATCAAGGACCACACCGCGACGGCCGACGAGCTGAAGGCGCTGGCGGCGAGCAAGAACGTGACGCTCTCGGACAAGGCGTCGCTGGGCAAGCGCACCAAGCTCGAATTGATCAAGGTCGGCGACGACGACAAGTTCGACCAGCGTTACGTGGAAAGCTTTGGCGTGAAGGCGCACGAAGACACGGTGAAGCTGTTCCAGAAGGCTTCGACCGATGCCAAGGACGCGGACGTGAAGGCCTTCGCGGTGAAGACGCTGCCGGCGCTGCAGCATCACCTGGAGATGGCCCGCACGCTGCAGGCTGCGGTGGCTCCCAGCGCGGCACCGGCAGCTTCCCGCTGAGCTGAGCCCATCTGACGCACGAGGCGGCAGCTGGCTTGCCGCCACATCTCACCGCCCTCTGAAAGGAACATGCAATGCCCAACCGTTATGGCGCGAAGGCCCAGGAAAAGGTACACACGGCCCTGCACGAGCTGAAGGAAGGCAAGCTGAAAAGCGGCTCCACCGGCAAGCCGGTGAAAAGCCGCAAGCAGGCGATTGCGATCGGCTTGTCGGAGGCGCGAAAGGAAGGCGGCAAGGTGCCGTCCAAGCGCGCGTCCAAGAAGACCGCTTCTCACTGACGCCGAACGCCCGCCCCGGCAAGAAAGAAGCCGCTCCCGGGCGGCTTCATTGCATTGGGCTCACAGCCCCGTGGGAAAGGCTTCGTGCATGTCACCGTGCAGGGCCAACAGCGACTCCTTGGTCGGCGGCTGGCCATCGCCGGCACGCCAGGCTGGCTCGGGCGACAGCGGGGCCAGCGCGCGGGTGCTGTCCAGGTGCAGCAAGGCATCGAACTGTTCGGCGGCGCGGGAAAAGAAATGGTGGTTCTCGCGCTCGGCTTCAGGGCGGTAGACCACGCCGATGGCGCGCTGCAGCCGCGGTTCGCGCAGCACCTCGCTGGCCTCGCTGCCCGGCCGCAGCGGCAGCCAGAAGCGCGGCAGGCCGGTGTCGTGCAACAGTTGCTCCACGCTGCCGGCCAACGCGGGGCGCACGCGTTGTTGCAGCGCCGGCGCGTCCCAGTCGCTGGCGGCGGTGACGCTGCCGCTGTGGGTGGTCATGCCGACCAGCAGGCAATCGTCGGGTTGCCGCTGGCGCACCAGCTGGCCCAGGCTCTGCTCGCCGCGCAGTCGGCCCATCTCGGTGGCGCGGGCATCGCCTGTGTGCGAGTTGTGCGCCCAGACGACGATCTTCGGCCGCGCGACCCGCTTGGCCAGGTGGGTGTGCAACTCGGCCAGCATCTCGGCCATCTGCTGCTCGCGCAGGTTCCAGCAGGACATCTCGCCCAGGCACATGGCGCGGCAGTGATGCTCGCCGTTCTTCACCAGCCGCGCGTTCTGCGCAAGGTCGAAGCGTGCCTCTTCTTGATCCACCGCGCCGCCTGGGTCAGCCGCCTGCCGGCCACGCTGCAGCAGCTGCGCCAGCGCCGCGCGCACGGCAGCCTCGCACGAGGGCGCAGCGCGCAGGCCGTTCATCAGGCCGTGAATCTCGCTGTCCGGTCCAAAGGCGTCGAAGCGGACGCACTGCGCGCGCAACGCCTTGGCGCTGGCCGGGTCGGCCTCGCGCAGGTGGTCCAGCGCCGCGCCCATGTCGCCCTGCAGGCTGTACAGGTCCAACCCGTAAAAACCGGTGCGCACCGCCATCGGTCGCACGCTGTTGAACTCGCGCAGCCAGTCGATGAAGCCGGCGACCACGGTATTGCGCCACATCCAGGTGGGAAAGCGCTGGAATCCGGCCAGTGCCGCGGCGGGCTCCGTTGGTGGGGCATTGACCGCGCGATCCGCCGGCCGCGCGCTGCCACGCACGTGGCGGTTGACGCGCGCCGCGTCCGCCCAATCGCCCTCGATGGCGACCGCATGGAAGCCTTTCTCGGCGATCAGCCGCTGCGTGATGCGGGCGCGCTGCAGGTAGAACTCGTGCGAGCCGTGCGAGGCCTCGCCCAGCAGCACCAATGACTTGTGGCCGACCATCTCCAGCAGCAGGTCATGGTCGGTGGCATCGCCGCGCAGCGGGCGCGCGGCGCGCCGCAGGCGGTCCACGCATTGGTCGTCAGGGGTTCGCATCGGGACGGTCTCCAGCGCCCGCGTCGTGGAGCGCATGCCTCGCATCGGGCAAATGGCGTGCCTCGGTGTGCCTCACACGATGCCGCAGGGCATGCTGCTTGCCACGTGATAGACACACACCCCACCGGAGACCGCGATGAGCAACACCATCACCACCAAGCACCCCGACAAGCCACCCACGCCGCGCACCGACGGCAAGGCCCAGGCACCGCAGCAAGGTCCGGAAACCGAATCGGATGCAGGCGAGGAAGACCCCGGCGCAGCGTTGGACATGCCCAGCACCCGCGAAGCGATGGCGCCGGATGCGCCGCGGCAGGACAAGGGCGGCGACGCGCTGGGCGGCGGGCGCAAGTAGGGCGCGCAGTCACCTGCGCTGGCGGGCACCAGCCCTGATGTGGGCTCAGCTGCCCAGGGCTTCGGACATGGTGCGCGCCTCGGCCTCGATGCGCGCCAGCAGCGCCAGCGCGGCCGGTTCGTCCAGCCGCAGCTTCAGCCAGGCGGCAGCGTCCAGCGGCGGGACGGCTTCGTCCGGCTCGTCGGCCAGGTCCAGGGCGTGGGCCATCGCGTCGCCCACGTGGATCAGCACGGTCAGGTCGGCCACGCCGTCCACTCCGTCCACGCCGTCCATTAGTGCGCCACCGGGCTGATGGTGGTTGGCCATGGCTTCGCTGATCAGCGCAGGGAAACGCCAGTGGCGAGCCAGGCGGGCGCCGATCTCGGCATGGTCCATGCCCAGCACGGCCTGCTCTGCCAGGTGGCTGGGCAGGTCGCCGGCTTGCGCATGGGCGCGCACCGCGGCGGCCTCGGTCGCGAACTGCGAAACCAGCACCAGCTGACCGATGTCATGCATCAGACCGGCGAGGAAGGCCTGCTCGGCATCCACGCCCAGGCGCGGCGCCAGGGCGCGTGCGGCAACGGCGGCGGCCACCGCGTGGCGGGTGTAGCCGCGCAGTGACCAGCCAGCTGGTGCGGCAGCGGGTTTCAGCGCGTCGCCAATGGACACAGCGGCCAGCATCGAGCCCATGGCCCGCAGGCCCAGCAGGTTGACCGCATCCCCGATGCGGGCGACGCGACCGGCCAGGCCGTAGAAAGCCGAGTTGGCCATGCGCAGCGTGCGGCCGGCCAGCACCGAGTCCTGCTCGATCAGGCGCACGCATTGGGTGATGGAGAGGTTCTCCTTGTCCAGCGCCTGCCAGACTGCGCGCAGCGCTTCGGGCAGCGGCGGCAGCTTGGCAATGCGGCCGTCCAGCCGCGCGGCGAAGGACTGGGGATCGGGCGTCACGACGGCTCGGGCCTCGTGTGGGCCGGCGGCAGCGCATCCGTCAGCCCGCGGTGGCGGCGCAGCAGCGCATACAGCGGATGCAAGCGCTGCTCGCCCAGCGCGCGGCGGAACAGCCTGGCCAGCCGCTGCTCGGTGGCAGCAGCGTCGGCAGGATTTGCAGCGGGCAGCTTGTTTTGCGGTTCGTTCATGACGCAGCGGGCGGCGGGGCCATGGGCAGGAAGACCAGGCTGTGGCCACGCGGCGAGCCGTCGGCCACGCGCAGCGGCTGCACCAGCACCTGGCCCGGGCGGCCTTCGAAACACTGTTCGGACCGGGCCGAGGCCGGCAGCGACAGCACGGCCGGCATCCCGGGCAGCGTGAGCTCGGCCAGCCAGCCTTCGGGCGGCAGGCCGAGTTGGGCTGCCGCTTGCGGCAATTGCAGATGGGCTTGTTCGTTGGCATAGACCAGCAGGCCATCCGGGTCCAGGCCCAGCACCGCCAGCGGCAGCTGGTCGACCAGGTCGCGCACGCCCGTGCCGCGGGCCTCCAGCAGCTGGGCCTGGGCTTCCTCGCGGGCCTGGGCGCCGGCCAGTTGCTGGCGCAGCGTGGCCAGCTCGGTCTGCAGGCTGCCCACCTCGTCCTGCAGGCGACGATGGTCATCGCCCATCAGCTGCTGGCGGAAGGCCTGTGCCACCTGGGCACAAAGCCGGGTTTCGTCCCAGGGCTTGGCAGCCACCTGGTGCAGCGCCCCGCTGCTGACTTCACCCGCCACCGTGGCCCATTCCTCGGGGCCGGCCAGCGCAATGCGCGCCACGTCGGGATGGTGCTGCTGCGCATGCGCCAGCAGCGGCGGACCGGACAGGCCGGGGTCGCACAGCATCACGTCGACCGAGCTGTCGGCCAGGCGGGCGCGGCCTTCTTCGGCGCTGGCGGCGGTGAACACGCGGTAGCCCTCGCGGCGGAACAGCCGGCGCAGCGCAGAGAGCGCCGCCACGTCGTCGTCCACCAGCAGCAGGGTGCGTGTCTTGTGGCCGCCGCGCACGCGGTCTTCCGGCAGGCGCCGGCCTTCGCGCAGCAGCGCGGCCATTTCGTCGGTGGTGATGGGGCGGCTGAACAGATAGCCCTGCATCTGGTCGCAGCCCTTGGCGACCAGCAGCGCCAGCTGGTCTTCGGTCTCCACGCCTTCGGCCAGCACCTGCATCTTCAGGCCCTGGGCCATCGTGATGATGGCGCGCGCCATCGAGACGCTCTCGGGCCCGTTGGTCATGTCCTGCACGAACGAGCGGTCAATCTTGACCACGTCGATCGGCAGGCGGCGCAGGCAGCTGAGGCTGGAGAAGCCGGTGCCGAAGTCGTCCAGCGAAATCTCGATGCCCAGCGCGCGCAGCTCGCGCAGCATGGCCGCGGCGCGCTCGGGGTTCTCCATCAGCGTGCTTTCGGTCAGCTCCATGCCCAGGCAGGCGGGGTCGGCACCGGTTTCGAGCAGCGTGCGCTGGACCTGGCGCGCCACATCGCCCTGCTGGAACTGCAGCGGCGAGAAGTTGACCGCCAGCCGCACCGGCGGCAGGCCCTCGCGGCGCCAGATGACGGACTGTTCGCAGACGCGGCGCAGCACCCAGTCGCCAATCGCGCCGATCAGCCCGGAGCGTTCGGCCACCTGGATGAATTCGACCGGCGACACGTCGCCCCACTCGGCCGAGCGCCAGCGCAGCAGCGCCTCGGCGCCGATCACCGCGCCGGTCGCCAGGCTGACCTGCGGCTGGTAGCGCAAGCTCAGCTCGTTGCGCACCAACGCATGCCGCAAAGCACCGGCCAGCTGCATTTCGCGCAGCGCGAGTGCGTTGGATTCAGGCCGCGCGAAGGCCACGCCACCGGCGGCTTCGGCGCCCAGCCGCGCGGTCTGCGCGGCTTCGAGCAAGGCGTCGGCAGCTTCGCCGTCGGCCGGGAACATCGCGATGCCGATGTGGCACAGCGGGAAGACTTCGGTGGGGCCGACACGCGCGGCCTCCTGCAGGCCGGCCTGCAGCGCCTGGGCGCGCAGGTGCAGGGCCTCTTGCGCGGCCGGGCCGTCGAACACGCGCATGACCGCGAACTCGCTGCCACCCACATGCGCCACGACCTCCTGCTCGGTGGCCATGCGCGAAAGCCGCGCGGCAATGGTCATGGCCAGGCTGTCGCCCGCGCCAAAACCCATGGTGGCGCGCAGCTCGGTGATGCGCGGCACGTCGATGGACATCAGGCAGAAGCCGCGCTCGTCCCAGCGCGCGGTGTGGGCGCGGGCATCGAGCTGGTCCAGCAGGCTGGAACGGTTCGGCAGCCCCGTCACTTCGTCGAAATTGGCCAGCTCCTGGATGCGGTGCTCGGCCTCGTGCTGGCGGGTGATGTCCTGGATCAGCGCCAGCCCACGCGGCGGCTGGCCGGGCGCGCCGGCCTGCAGGATGCCGCGGTGCAGCACCACCAGGCGCTCGCCATCGGCACACAGCAGGCGGTGCTGCAGCTCGAACGGTTCGCCCACCACGGCATTGCGCCAGATCGCAGCCAGCAGGCCGCGCTCATCGGGCGGCACCCAGCTGATCATGTCCACCGTGTCGTCCGCGCCGACGGGCCTGCGGTACTCGCCGGTCAGCTCGCGCAGGCCTTGCGACACCAACACCCGGCCCGAGGGCCATTCGACCTCGAACGAGCCGGAGCGGCACAGCGACTCGCTGCGCGCCAGCAGGCTGGCGGTCCACTCGCTGCGGCGCAGGGCGTCCTTCAGCTCGGTCACGTCGGTGAGGGTCACCAGGTCGGCATGGTGGCCGTCGAACATCACCCGCTGGCCGAACAGGCGGGCATCGAACTCGCTGCCGTCGGTGCGGCGGCAGCGCACGTCGTAGGCGCTGCCCGGCTCGCCAGCCAGCCGGCGGCGGATCTGCTCGGCCACGTGCGCCCGGTCGGTCGGCGCAATGAAGTCCAGCAGGCTGCGGCCAATGACGGGCCGCCCGGGCGCGTCGCCCAGCAGGCGCAGCGCGGCCGGGTTGGCAAAGCGCAGCCCATGCGCATCGACCACGACCAGCCCCACCTGGGCCTGGTCGAGCAAGGCGGCGGCGCGGCTGGCGTCCAGCCTGGCCTGAGCTGCGTTCGCGAAAGGGTCTTGCACCATGGATGTGTGGATCGAGGCGGCAAGCCGAGGCCTGCCATGAGGCCACTATCGGCACCGGCTCGCCCCAGCTTGAGAACAAGCCGCCTTCCATGGGGCTTTTCACCGACCCGGGGCCATCGCCAGGCCCGGAGAATGCAAGCTGCCGAAGCTCCCTGCCGCGCCGCATGCGCTTTCGGCCGGGCCTGGCCGTTCCAGGCGCCAGCCGCCCGTGCGAGGCGGTGCGAGGTGACCATGACCCCAAGTTCCGCTCCCGCCGCCGGCCCGGCTGGCCGCCCGCTGCACATCGGCATGGCCGGTGCCGGCCTGTCCTGCGCGGTGATCGCCCGCGAACTGGCCGAACAAGGCCACCGCTGCACGCTGTTCGAGAAGCGGCCGCACGTGGCCGGCAACTGCCACACCGAGCGCGACGAAAAGTCCCAGGTGATGGTGCACATCTACGGCCCGCACATCTTCCACACCGACGACGACGAGGTCTGGGCGCTGGTGAACCGCTACATGCGCTTCATGCCCTTCGTGAACCGCGTGAAGGCCACCGCACGCGGCCAGGTCTTCTCGTTGCCGATCAACCTGCACACCATCAACCAATTCTTCGGCAAGACTTTCTCGCCGGCCGAGGCCGAGGCCTTCATCACGCAGGAACAGGCCGACACCAGCATCGCCGACCCGCAGAGCTTCGAGGAGCAGGCGCTGCGCTTCATCGGCCGCGAGCTGTACGAAACCTTCTTTCGCGGCTACACCTTGAAGCAGTGGGAAGTCGACCCGAAGCGCCTGCCGGCGGCCATCCTGAAGCGGCTGCCGGTGCGCTTCAACTACAACGACAACTACTTCTTCCACAAGCACCAGGGCATGCCGGAAAACGGCTACACCGAGATGGTGGAGAAGATGCTGGACCACCCCAACATCGAGGTGAAGCTGGGCACACCGCTGGCCCCCGATGCGCTGGCCGAGTTCGACCACGTGTTCTGGTCCGGCCCGGTGGACGGCTTCTACGGCTACGACCTGGGCCGCCTGCCCTACCGCACGCTGGATTTCCAGCGCTCCGAGGCCGAGGGCGACGTGCAGGGCTGCGCGGTGATGAACTACTGCGACGAGGCCGTGCCCTTCACCCGCATCACCGAGCACAAGCATTTCTCGCCCTGGGAAGCCCATGCGGCTTCCGTCTGCTACACGGAATTCAGCCGCAGCTGCGGCGAGGCCGACATTCCGTACTACCCCGTGCACCTGACCGAAGGCGACGAGCTGCTGAAGGCCTACCAGGCGCGCGCCGCGGCGGAGCCAGGCGTGACCTTCGTCGGCCGCCTGGGCACCTACCGCTACATGGACATGGACGTGACCATCCGCGCCGCGCTGGACACGGCGCGCGCCTTCCTGGCCAAGCACTGAGCAGGTACCGGGAACGGCTGCGCGGGGTTTACGCGGTTTCCACAGGCCTGGCCAGCGACCAAGGGACTACCCTAGGAGTCATCGCATAGCATTGAACTGTGCCGATCCCAAAGGAACCCCCTGTGACGTCTTCCCTCTTCTCACGCCGGCACACGCTGGCCCTGGCGCTTGCCGCCGCCCTGCCCGGCCTGGCCCAGGCGCAAGCTGCGCCCTGGCCCAGCAAGCCGATCCATTTCGTCGTGCCTTTCGGGCCCGGCGGCTCGAACGACATCGTGGCCCGCGCGGTGGCCGAGGCCACGGCCAAGGTGCTGGGCGCCACCATCATCATCGAGAACAAGCCCGGTGCCGGCTCGATGCTGGGCGCCGACATCGTCGCCAAGTCCGCCCCCGATGGCTACACCTTCCTGACGCCTGCGGCCGGTGTGATCACCAACGCGATGATCAAGACGAAGATGCCCTACCAGGAAGACGCGCTGGTGCCGGTGGTGATGATGGCCGTGAGCCCGTCGGTCATCGTGGTGCCGGCCGATTCGAAGATCAGGGACCTGAAGGGCCTGGTTGCCGCTTCGAAAAAGGGCGATGGCCTGAACTTCTCGACCGCCGGCACCGGCAGCACGCCGCACTTCGTCGCCGAGATGCTCAAGCTCAAGGCCGGGGCGAAGATGCAGATCATCCCGTTCAAGAGCGGCTCGGAAGGCATGTCGGCCGTGGTGGGCAACCAGGTGGACGCGACCTCCGAAGGCAGCCCCATCGTGCTGCCGATGATCAAGGGCGGCAAGCTGATCCCCATCGCCTCGACCTGGAGCCGCCGCATTGCCGCACTGCCGGACCTGCCCACGGCGCAGGAGCAGGGCTTCAACGACATCGTGATCGGCCACTGGACCGGCGTGTTCGCGCCCAAGGGCACGCCGGACGCGATCCTGGACAAGCTCAATGCCGCGGTGAACACGGCGCTGAAGTCCAGCGAACTGCGGGCCCGGTTGATCCCCATGGCAATCGACCCGACCGGTGGCAGCCGCGAGGACTTCCGCAAGTTCCTGGCCGCCGAGAAGGCCAGGCTGGGGCCCATTGCCAAGGCCGCGCAAATGCGGGAAGACTGAACGCGAGGACAGTTCTACTCGGCGGGCTGGGTGAGCGACTGCAGCGCGGCTTCGTAGTCGAAGCGCTGCAGGTCCTGGTTCAGGCGCTGCAGCTGCGCCTCGCCCAGGGCCCGCCGCAGCACGGCTTCGTGGGCCTGCGCAAAGGCGCCCGCGGCCAGGTGCCCGGTCGCAAGGTGTTCACGCAGTTGCATCAGCACCTGCTCGGGACTGATCCAAGGCTGGGCTGAGGCGCGTTCGTCGCCAGCCGGCGCGGCGCCTGGCTCGCTGTCGGCCTCGGCCAACGCAGCCAGCAGCGGCACCAGGCTCGCCTGCAGGGCCTCGACCAGGCGGGCCAGCGCGGCCGGTTCGACGGGCGCTGCTTCGGTTTCGCCGCGCAGCGCCAGCTCCAGCCCGCGGGCGGCTTCGGTCAGCGCTTCGGCGCCGATCGCACCGGCCGCGCCCTTGAGCGAATGCGCAGCCAGCCGCAGGCCGGCGGCGTCGCGTTCAGCCAGCAGGCTGGTCAGCCTGGCGGCATCGTCGGCATGGCTGCGGGCAAAGGCCTTCAGCACCCGCTGGTACAGCGCCGGGTCGCCACCGCAGACCTGCAGGCCGCGGGCCAGGTCCAGCCCTTCGACCTGCGGCAGGCTGGCTTCGCTGCCGGCCGCCGCTGCAGGCAGCGGCAGTGCCGGCAGCCACTGCAGCAGGCAGCGGTACAAGGTGTCGGGGTCGACCGGCTTGCGGATGAAGCCGTTCATGCCGGCGGCTTCGCAGGCCTGGCGGTCGTCGTCGAAGGCATTGGCCGTCAGCGCGACGATGGGCAGCCCGGCCAGCGCCGGCTCGGCACGCATCGCGCGGGTGGTGTCCAGCCCGTCCAGCACCGGCATCTGCATGTCCATCAGCACCAGCGCATGGCCCTGGCCTTCGCGCTGGGCCTGGCGGGCCATGTGCAGCGCCTGCTGGCCGTCGCCTGCGGTGTCCACGGTCAGGCCCACGGCCTGCAGCAGGTCGACCATGACCTCGCGGTTGACCGCGTTGTCCTCGGCCAGCAGCACCCGCGCCTTGCTGCGCCGGTTGCGCAGCTGCTGCGCCGCCTCGCCGCGTTGGCCCGGCATGGCCACCCGCGCATACGGCAGGCCGCGCTGGCACCAGGCGCTGAACCAGAAGGTGCTGCCTTGCCCCGGCTTGCTGGAGACGCCGGCTTCGCCGCCCATCAGCCCGGCCAGCCGGCGCACGATGGCCAGGCCCAGCCCGGTGCCGCCAAAGCGCCGGGTGGTGGACAGGTCGGCCTGCTCGAAGGCCTCGAAGACACGGCCGGCCTGGTCGGCCGACAGGCCGATGCCAGTGTCGCGCACCTCCAGCCGCAGTTGCACGCCAGCGGCGCTCTGCTGCAGCACCCGGGCCGACAGCCGCACCTCGCCGCGCTCGGTGAACTTGACCGCGTTGCCGGCGTAGTTGAGCAAGGCCTGGCGCAGCCGGGTGGCGTCCCCGCGCAGCCACAGCGGTGGCTCGACCGGCTCGACCCACACCGCCAGGCCGCGCGCCTGGGCCGGCTGCAGCACCAGCGTGCGCACTTCGTCGAGCAGCACGCCGAGCGAGAAGTCCACCGCCTCCAGCTCCACGCGGCCGGCCTCGATCTTGGACAGGTCCAGCACGTCGTTGAGGATGGACAGCAGGTGGTAGGCCGCGGCGTCGATCTTGTCCAGGCGCTCGGCCTGCAGCGGCGTGGTGTCGGCGTCGCGCAGCAGGTGGGTCAGGCCGATGACCGCGTTCATCGGCGTGCGGATCTCGTGGCTCATGTTGGCCAGGAAACTGGTCTTGGCGGTGTTGGCGGCTTCGGCGCGCAGCCTGGCATCGGCCAGCTCGGTGGTGCGGCGCTGCACCAGCTCTTCGAGGTGGTTGCGGTGCTGGTCCAGCTCGTCGAGCAGGCGGCGCTGCTCGGTCACATCCTGCACAAAGCCTTGCAGCACGGCCTGCTGGCCGGGACCGGAGGCAGCCGCCAGCTCGGCCGGCAGGCCGACCACGCGCAGGCTGCGCTGGCGGCCACCGGGCAGCATCAGCGGCTGCTCCAGGTCAAAAGGCTGGCCGCCGGCCAGGCCAGCGTCGATCGCCGCGCTGAGACGCTGCCGCTCCTCGGGCCGGCACAGCGCCAGCAGCTTGGCCAGCGTGACCGGCCGGCCGTTGGCCTGGCCCAGCATGCGCGAAACCTCGTCGGTCCAGGCTTCGCTGAGACCCGCCCCCGGCAGGCCGGTCAGCCGGAAGCCGCCGATGCGGGCCATGGTGCTGACCTGGTGCAGCATCTCGTCCTGGTCGCGCAGCTGCTGCTCGGCGCGCATGCGCTCGGTGATGTCGCGCAGGATGCCGAACAGGCCGATGACCTCGCCGCGCGCATCGCGCAGCGGCCCCTTGGTGCTGAGGAAGGTGCGCTCGCCCAGCACCGTGGAGATGCGCTCTTCGGCAGTGAAGACCTGCTGCTCGCGCATCACCCGGTTGCAGGATTCTTCACGCTCGCGGGCCATCTCGGGCGGGAAGATCTCGTGGTCCAGCCGGCCCAGCACCTGCTGCTCCGTCAGCCCGGTGACGGCGCAGGCCTCGCGGTTGAACAGCAGGTAGCGGCCCTGCATGTCCTTGGCGTAGATCACGTCAGTCGAGCTGTCCGACAAGGCCTGCACCAGGCGCAGCGCCTGCAGTTGCTGGGCCTGGTCGTGGCGCTCGCGCTGGGTGGCGGCGAGCTGGCGGCGCTGGCGTGCCTGCCACAGCACACCGGCCACGATGACCAGTGTCAGCAGCCCGGCCAGGCCGATCCAGGTCAGGTCCTGAGCCGCACCGGCGCGCACCTCGGCTTCGTCGATCTTGGCCAGCAGCAGCCAGTCGCTGCCCTCGACCGGCCGGGCCACCGCCAATGCGGGCTCGCCGGCATAGTCCTCACCTTCCAGCAGCTGGCCCACGCGGCCGGGGTGCAGCAAGGCCTGGGCTTCGAGCGCGTCGGCCTGGCCCAGCGGGCGGCTGCGCCGGCCGGCGGCCTCGGGGTCGCGCCGCAGCGGGTTCAGGAACAGGGCGCGCTCGCCCTGGCGCGCCACCAGCAAGGTCTCGCCGCTGCGCGTGGGCACCGGCCACTGGCCGAGCGCGCGGATCGAATGCCAGTTGCTGTCCACCCGCAGCACGATGACCGCGGCTTCCCCGCCCGGTGCGCGCGGCAGTGCCGTGAGGAAGTCCAGCCGCAGCACGCCGTCCGGGTCCCGGTAAGGACCGATGCGGCGCAGCCCGCCCTCGCGCGCCAGCTCGCGGGCCAGCGCCTGCAGCTGGGGCGCCAGGCTGACGGCGGCCTGCTCGTCGCGCCGGCCTGGGTCGCCGCCAGGCTGCAGGTTGTCGATCTGCAGCTGCAGCTGGCCCTGCTCGTCGAGCAGCAGCACGTTGCGAAAGCCCTTGTTCTCGGCGAAGGCGATCAGCCGGCTGCGCAGCAGGTCCAGGTCCTTGCTGTCATGGGCGGTGCGCCAGTGCTGGTAGAGCTGGGTCCATGGCATGGCACCGTTGATGAAGCGCAGGTCGCCCATGCGCTCGGTCAGCCAGTCCGACAGCTGGGTGGACTGGGCCAGCGCAATGGCCTGCAGCCGCGCCAGCTCGGTCTGCCGGTGCTGCTGCAGGCTGGCCATCGCAGCGCCCATGGTGACGGTGCCGGTGCCCAGCGCGGCCACCAGCAGCGGCCAGCCCACCGACCAGCCGCGGCGGCGCCGCGGCGGCAGCAGCGAGCCAGGCCGCGCGGTCGAGTAGCGGATGGTCAGGTACAGCAGCACCGAGGTGATGGCGACAAACAGCCAGCCCTTGAGCGTGCCGAGCAGCAGCAGCTGGTCGACATCGGTGACCAGCCAGGCCAGCACGCGGTCAGACAGCAGGATCCACAGCGCGGCAAAGATGGCATAGGCCAGCACGATCAACCCGGCATCGATCTCGCGCGTGGCCATCGCATCGACGGGGTCGACCGGATCAACCGGGCCGGCGATCCCGCCCGGGTCGGCCGGCGGCGGCGGGAGGCTGGCGTCGGCAGCGGCCGGCGCGGCCGGGTCCGGGGCCGTGTCGCGCTGCTCGGCCGCTTCGCTCACGGGTGCAGCTGCCCGCGGTTCAATGCACGCGCGGCGCGACGGCCGGCGGCTTGTCACGGTGCCGGTTGGCAATGTCGACGAAGCGTTCGAACTCGTCTTCGAAGACGTCGACCACCGCCGGGTCGAAATGGCTGCCGCGGCCATCGTTGATCATGCGCCTGGCTTCGTCGAAGCTCATCGCCCGCTTGTAGACGCGCGGCGAGATCAGCGCGTCGAAGACGTCGGCCACGGCCATCAGGCGGGCGGCGATGGGAATGGACTCGCCCGCCAGGCCGTCGGGGTAGCCGCTGCCGTCCCAGCGCTCGTGGTGCGAGCGGGCGATCTGCTTGGCCAGCGAGAGGAATTCGACCGGCCGGTCGATGTCGCGCTCGGCCTGTTCGATGGCTGCGGCGCCCAGCGCGGCATGGGTCTTCATCGGCTCCCACTCGTCGGCCGTCAAGCGGCCGGGCTTGAGCAGGATGTGGTCGGGGATGCCGACCTTGCCGATGTCGTGCAGCGGTGCCGAGCGGGTCAGCAGCTCGATGGTGTGTTCGTTCAGCGTGGCGGCGAAGCGCGGGTGGTGGCGCAAGGCGCGCGCCAGCAGCTGCATGTAGGCCTGGGTGCGCAGGATGTGGTTGCCGGTTTCCGGGTCGCGGGTCTCGGCCAGGTGGGCCAGCGCGCGGATCGTCACCTGCTGGATCGCGTCGTTCTCGGCCATGCGGCGGGCCACTTCGGCTTCCAGCGCGGCGTTCTGGTCGCGCAGCCATTCGCGCAGCCGGCGCGCGTCGATCTGGCTGCGCACCCGGGCCAGCACGACGGCAGGCTGGATGGGCTTGGCCAGGTAGTCCACCGCCCCGAGGCTCAGGCCATGCTCTTCGTCGCGGGGGTCGTCCAGCGCGGTCAGGAACATCACCGGGATGTCGTGGCTGCGCGGCTCGGCGCGCAGCCGGCGCAGCACTTCGTAGCCGTCCATGCCAGGCATCATCACGTCGAGCAGGATCAGCTCGGGCGTGGGCGCCTGGGTGGCCAGCCGCAGCGCAGCCGGGCCGCTGTTGGCGACCTGCACGATGCAACCCGCACCTTGCAGCACCTCGCCGAGCACCGTGAGGTTCTCCGGCACGTCATCAACAATGAGGACGCGTGCCTGCTCAAGGTTGGACGTCGAGCCAAGTGTTTTCACAAGCCGTCATCCCGTGGCCGAGGCCTCCTCCCAAGCGGCATGCACCATGCGCACCGCCATCGGCCCCGATGGCCCTAGGCTACTCCAGTCAACCCCCTCTACGTCACCCGCAAACCCTTACAGGTTGTGCGCCCCCAAGGACCGTGCTGCGCTCGGCCCAGCGTTTCCTCATGCGCACCCCAGGGCCGACTGCCGCTCAGGGCTGATATTTCCAGGCACCCTTGTCGATCTTGACCAACACCCGGGCCCGCTGGTCCAGGCCCAGGTGGTCGGCGGGGGACATGTTGAAGATGCCGTGCGCGCCGGCCAGCTCCTTGACCTGCTCCAGCGCGTCGCGCAGCGCGGCGCGGAAGGCCGGCGTGCCGGGCTGCCCCTTCTTCAGGGCAACCGGCACCGCCGCGCTCATCAGCAGGCCGGCGTCCCAGGCGTGCGCGCCAAAGGTCGAGACCGAGCCCTTGCCAAAGGCGGCTTCGTATTTGGCAACATACTCCAGCGCACTCTTGCGGGCGGGGTGATTGGCTGGCAGTTGGTCGGCCACCAGCACCGGGCCGGACGGCAGGAAAGTGCCTTCGACGTTCTTGCCGCCCACGCGCAGGAAGTCGTTGTTGGCCACGCCATGGGTCTGGTAGACCTTGCCGGTGTAGCCGCGCTCGACCAGCCCCGCCTGCGGCAGCGCGGCCGGCGTGCCGGAACCGGCGATCAGCACTGCGTCTGCGTGCGCGCCGACCAGCTTCAGCACCTGCGCGGTGACCGACGTGTCGGTGCGGTTATAGCGCTCGTTGGCCACCACCTGCAGGCCCTTCAGGCCGGCAGCCTTGCCGAACTCCTGGTACCAGCCCTCGCCGTAGGCATCGGCAAAGCCGATGAAGGCCACCGTCTTGATGCCGTGGTCGGCCATGTGGCTGGCAATGGCCAGCGACATCATGATGTCGTTCTGCGGCGTCTTGAAGACCCAGCGCTTCTTGGCGTCCTGCGGCTCGACGATGCGGGCCGAGGCGGCCATCGAGATCATCGGCACCTGGGCTTCGGCAACCACGTCGATCATCGCCAGCGAGTTCGGCGTGGTGGTCGAGCCGAGCACGATGTCGACCTTGTCCTCGGTGATCAGGCGGCGGGTGTTGGCCACGGCCTTGGTGGTGTCCGAAGCATCGTCCAGCACGATGTAGTTGACCTTCTGGCCGGCGATGGTGGTCGGCATCAGGGTCACGGTGTTCTTCTCGGGAATGCCCAGCGAAGCAGCCGGGCCGGTGGCCGAGACGGTCACGCCGACATTGATGTCGGCCAGCGCCTGGCCGGTCAGCGCCAGCAGTGCGGCGGCTGCCAGGGCTTGCGGCAGCTTGTTCAGGGAAGAAAGGTTCACTTTGCTTGTCTCCGTTGTGGTGATTTTTCAGATCGCGGGAACGGTGGCTGGCGGGGCAGCCGCGCCTGCAGCGCGCACGGCGGCCAGCCCGCCGAAGAACAGGTCGGCCACCATCGGCGCCATCTGTTCGTGGGTCAGCGGCTCGCCTGGCCTGAACCAGGTGAACAGCCAGTTGATCATGCCGAACAGCAGCATCGTCAACGGCCGGTGCAGCCCGGCCTCGGCCAGCGCCGGCCGCACCTCGGCGAGGGTCTCGGCAAAGGCCGCGACCACGCTGCGCTGCACGCCCAGCACCTGCTCGCGCCGGGCCGTCTCCAGCAGATGCACGTCCTCGGTCAAAACGCGGTGTTCGTTCTGCGCGCTGGCGTATTCGCGCACGAAGCGCACGATCAGCTCGCGCAGCCGGGGCTCGGGCGCCAGGCCTTCGTCCAGCACCTGCTGGACCACTGCCTTCAGGCGCTGCACATGGCCCTCGGCCACATGGGCCAGCAGCTCGTTCTTGTCACGCACGTAGTGATACAGCGCGGCCTTGGACATGCCGCAGGCCGCGGCGACCTGGTTCATCGAGGTGGCCACGTAGCCCTGCGCGGCAAACAACGCTGCAGCGCGCTGCAGGATCAGCTCGCGCTGGCCGTCATAGCCGGAGGAACGGGGCCTGGCCATCGGCCGGTCAGCCCGCCGCCAGGTCGCCTTGCGGCAGCTCGACCACCGGCTTGTCCTTCATCGTGTAAGAGCGGCCACGGAACACGGCAATGCGCTCGTCGCGCTGGTTGCGCACTTCCACGTCGTAAAGCCCCGTGCGGCCAGACTTGCTCAGCTCCACTGCGCGGGCGGTCAGCACGTCGCCCTCGCGCCCCGGAGCGATCAGGTCGACGTTGAAGCCGGAGGCCACGGTCACTTCGTTGTGGGCGTTGCAAGCGAAGGCGAATGCCGAATCGGCCAGCGTGGTGACCAGCCCGCCGTGGCAGATGGCGTGGCCGTTGAGCATGTCGGCACGCACGGTCATCTGCATCACTGCCCGGCCGGGCGCGATGGACAGCAGTTGCATGCCCAGTGCCTTGGAGGCCCGGTCGCCAGCCCACATGGCGTCCCGCACCGCTTCGGCAACGCGCTGGGCGCGGGCCTGGTCGTCGTCCGTCGACTGCATCGGGTTTCAGCGGTCCCTGAAAGCCGGCACGCGCTTCTGGCGGAAGGCCTCCACACCCTCGGCGAAGTCAGGCGCGTGGCCCAGATCGCGCTGCACACGCGCCTCCAGCGACAGCGCCTGTTCCAGGTCCATCTGGCTGGCCTGGTCCAGCGCACGACGCGTGGCGACCAGGGCCTTGACCGGCATCGCGGCCAGGCGCTGGGCCATGGCCATGGCGGTGTCGGCCAGGTACTTGTCGTCCACGCATTCCCAGATCAGGCCCAGGCGCACCGCGTCTTCGGCGCTCAGCTTGTCGCCTGTCATCGCCAGCCCCAGCGCCATCGGCCGGCCCAGCAGGCGCGGCAACAGCCAGGTGCCGCCGCAGTCCGGCACCAGGCCGATCTTCGAGAAGGCCTGGATGAAGCTGGCCGAACGGCCGGCGATCACCATGTCGCACAGCAGCGCCAGGTTGGCACCCGCGCCCGCCGCCACGCCATTGACCATGGCCAACACCGGCACCGGCATCTCGCGCAAACGCAGCGCCAGCGGCTTGTAGTTGGCCTCGATCACCGCGCCCACGTCCACCCGCCCGTCGGCATCAGGCACCATGCCGGAGTCGTTGAGATCCTGCCCGGCACAAAAGCCGCGGCCCGCGCCAGTGAGCAGCAGCGCCCGCACGCCGCGGTCTTCAGCGGCAGCGTCCAGCGCATTGCGCAGCTCGACATGCATCGCCGAAGTGAAGCTGTTCAGCGCAGCGGGGCGGTTCAGCGTCAGGGTGCGCACAGCGCCTTGCTGCGCCACCAGAACCAGGGCTTCGGACATCGGGGGACTCCTATGAGAGGAAACCACCCGATTCGCAATTCACCAACCGGGCGGTCGGTGAATGATAGGCAGGGGCTGGGCGCCGCACAAGGCGCTCAGGCCCAAGCCAGACCCGAGGTTTCCCGGGCTGGTGTTCAGTTCAGGGTTTTCCGTCGTTCTGAACCATGGGATCAATGGGCAACCTGTCCTTGGTGCCGACTTTGCGCACATACACGTGATAGGGATGCTCGCCTTTTTTGGTGGCCTTGTTGAAAAGCGCCAGTTCGGTAGCGCTGAGCAGCCAAGGCTGGTATGGGAACTGGCCACTGGGCGTATCGAACAGAAGGGGATCGTCGGGACAGAACTCGTAGCCCTCGGTGGTCAGCGT
>Ga0307514_10002362_pt1 | contig 19770 bp, 26 predicted proteins | sample 16_EM_MG_FD_203088 | JGI IMG/M metagenome (GOLD analysis project Ga0307514, IMG submission 203088) | Populus trichocarpa ectomycorrhiza microbial communities from riparian zone in the Pacific Northwest, United States - 16_EM | ecosystem: Host-associated > Plants > Roots > Unclassified | place... | reverse complement strand
TCGAACTTCGTATCCTCCCACGGTTGCAACGCCAGGCAGGCCTGATACCGTAAGATAGGTAAATCTACGAGATAATCACACAGGATGCAGATCTACGACGAGCAGTGGGACAACGAATATGAAACAATAACAATGCGCGTAAGCGGAGGAGGTAGATAGATGAGAGGGTGTTTTTGCAATGGGAGGATTGATTGAGACGGCAAGGATATTGAAGGACTCGATGCGAAGGGACGAGGCGTTGCTGGCTTGGGGGAGGTTATGCCTGCTCGAATCTGTGACCCCGTCCGAATGGGAAGAGTTGACAGACATGACACAGCAGTGTCTCGAGGGGCTTGCCACGTTGTCTGAATCACCAACGTTGATTGGTGATCCAGTGGAGAAAATTCCTAGCGTAATCCGCGCCCTTCGTGGCACCGGGCTTCTCAAACGCTTCGACAGCGCGCAATGCCTCGGAGTTGGCCTCTTCAAACCGATGTTGCCTTGCCCAAATCCAAGCCTGCAGCCGCAGCGTGCAAGCCAGAAGGTGCGCGTTACTAACAGCGTACGACTTGGCTCGTTCAATGTGGGTGTGGGCGTTGTCAAGTCTTTCTTCCCTGACAAAGAGCTTCGCCAAGGAGAAATTGGCCCAAAATAGATGGTCGAAAGACGATGTGGTCCCAATTGCTGCCTCGTGATGACGAACGGCCTTTTCTGTATCGCCGTTGAGACCATATGTATCGCCAAGAACTTGATGACAGCGGCTGACCAGGTATTTTTCGTGGTTCCCTGGGAGGAGTTCGATCGCGTGGGATGCGGCAGCCGGGCGATATTTATGAGACACTGTGCTTGTGCCACTGTGCTTCTTCTCCATTTTTGATCCCTTCCTCGAGGTGACCCATCAACCGATTCGCGTTAGATAGCTCATTCAGCGCCTGGACTACCTGATCGTCACCCCCCCCCCCCCGCTCTCTCAGGAGCCTTAAGGTGTGAGCGAGGATTTGTTCGTACTCCGCGTACTTTCCAACCGTCTGGAATGACTGTGAAAGATGGAACAAGCACCGTGGCTTGGAGGGATGGTCATCCGGGAGCCGCTCGATCTTTGGACCCAGTATGGTAAGGCGTGGTTTGTGCCAATAGAGGTGCCTCATGGAATCGACGCAAGCACCCCAGATATCACCCGATGTCGCGTCTATTGTTGTGAAGACGTCAAGCAGATGCTCAGCGTTCACATCCTCTGACATGATCCACCCCGCTTCGTTGAAACCGTTTGGCAATCGGTTGAGGTAATGCTCCTTGGCCGAGCAGAGGAGGGGAGCCGACATCGGGTCTTTGGGGCAAAGGTAGTTACAAAGTGGCGCCAGCATCGTGATGAAACCGTCACTTCGATACGTTAGGGAAAGAATGAAAAACTTGTCGAATATGGTCTTCCTGCCGGTGATCGTTGGAAATAGCCAGTCGAGATTGTCCTTGTCGACCCCTTGAGAGAAAAAAGCCACGACTCCAAGCATATCACGAGCGTCGGGACCGAGTTCTCGAAACATGAGAGATGAGAGCGACAGCGCGACCGTGGCTGCGATGCTCTTATTGTGTTCTGTCTGGAGCAGCACTCGCTGACCAACCGATCGGTGTTCCATTTATTGTGGTAAGCGACCGTGGCAAGCAAAGTGATTGACAGCGGGTGGAAGTCGAGTTGTGTCAGGATGTTGGTGAGCCGGTCCGACCGTTCGCCGTGCTGGTAGACACGATAGAAGGTGTCACATGCGGCTTCCATCGATAGCTTTGGGACGTCTAACCACTTGCAGTCAGGAGGGACGGTGGAGATCCGGGACGTAACGCAGAGGCAGACGTTGTTTAGTTGACTGAGCTCCTCTACCACTGCATATATTTCCTGAGCGTTCGTTCCCTGCGGATCGAGTATGGGTTCGGCATTGTCGAGGACTATGAAGGTTTCCTTGGACGATCGGAGGGGGGCCAGATCCTCCGGGTTTTCGATATCCGCACCGATAACCTTGGAGAGTTGGTGGAGGAAGTGAGTGAGCGACGCGGGAAACTTGTCGCAACGGATGAACCGACGGTCCTCGACGTGGAGAACAGTTGGAGCAGCAGATGTCTTGCCGATTCCGCCTGCACCAATCAGGGCGATTGGCGTGAGACTTTCTGCGAGGCCAACGATCTCCTTGATCAACTCGTCGCGTCCAAAGAACACCCTCGGTGGTGGAGGTGGTGATTCCCCAGATACGCTGGGTGTAGATGACCTTCTTTGGGTCTATATGATGGTCGACGCTTACTCGGCGGTGATGGCTGGAGAATACGAGTGTCACTTACCACCTAATTTTTACTGTCAGCATCCTCACAAATAATACGTTCTGATGCACGTCTGAAACTATGGTATCAGTGTTAAAAACCAGTTCGGTCTGAAGAGGGACGATTAGCGGGATCAAGCGGGAGCGGTGGTGCATGATCCTCACCCGCGCCTTCGATTTGTTGGGAATCAGATGACTCTGAGAATGATGGAGTCCACCCCTCGGAACCGATACGCAAGATAGCTTCTATCAAGGAGCGCCCCTCGAGTACTTTCCACTCCGACATGTCGCCTCAGCTGTCAGATTTCAAGGCTCTCATCTTTGACGTCTACGGAACCCTATGTGTTCGTCGGGTCTTCCCTCTATGTTCGCGAGCTTGGGGTTGATCTCATCCACTCGTACGATAGGACTGGGAAACAGGGATGTACAATGCGCTACAACCCTTGATATCCCAGCTCGATGAGGGGCCACCTCGGAGTCAACTCCTAGCTCAACTTGGAACCATCAAAATGGCACTGCAGGCACAGTATCCCACGATGCTCTACTCAGACATCCTCACTCATGCATATGAGCGTCTTGCACAAAACCTGAAGAGTGAGTCTACCTTTCCTTCGGATTCGTTGGTCAGGTACCAAACTCTGGATCAGTCAAACCCAAAAAGGAGGAATGCGTGACATTCGGCCAATCCATCAAAGACTGGCCAGTGTTCCCCGATTCCAGCGACGCCCTCGCCGAGCTCTCGAAGTACTACAAGCTCGTCGTCCTCTCCAACGTCGATCGTGCTTCCTTCGCGTTCACGAGGGAGAAACTCGAGGCCGGAAAATTCACGTTCGACGAGGTGTGCACCGCGCAGGACATCGGCTCGTACAAACCGGATCCTGCCAACTTCGTCTACGCCTTGAAAGTAATCAAAGACAGCTATGGGATAGAAAAGAACCAAGTCCTGTCCACCGCTCAGGTAGGTCGTCCGTCGTCCTATCCAATGATGTGATGGACTTGATTCCGTTAAAGAGCTTGATACACGACCACGTTCCAGCACAATCCTTGGGCATATCATCCTCCTACATAAACCGTGCATATGCCTCCGTTGGGTTCGTGGACTCCGTTGTCCCTACCTTCGAGTTCAAGACCCTGGGTGATATGGCCAAAGCAGTCAAGGAGGCCTTTGAAAAATGAGTGAGATCGCATGAAGGTATCGGTCGTACGGTGTTCTCAATTTCGTGAGCTGCTGGGTTAAGCCGATATATAGAAAAATTATTATACGCCTACACGTGCAAACAATCTAAAGGACGGTTGTATCTACGGTCGTGTATCCGCTAGGGATAGGATCATTTACTTCCAGAAGTCTTAAACATGATAAGTCCGCCAAGTGCCACGGAGTACCCAAAGACTTGCAGGGGTGTGATTTGGGCCCCAAACAGAAGCACGGAGCCGGTAATCAACAAGATGTCCTAGATAGTTCCAAATTGTCAGTGATTGGCACGTGCAACAATCGGTTAGGCTGACCTTGAAGACGCCAGCAAGTGTCAGAACCAACCCGCTTCCGGCTCCCACCAGGAATACAGCAGCGACGTTGAGTAAGAAAGCGACACAAGCGTTGGAAATGAGAATCAAGGGTCCAATGCGAGCCAACTCATAGAAGGGGGCGAGCCCTTCGGTGAAGGGGAGAACGAGGGAGTTGATGAGCGCGCAAACAGGTGCATAGTAATGGAGGGAAACGAGAGGGTCCATTTTGAGCCCATGGAGCAGGAGTTGGATCATGACAAGGCGAGAAGCCTCGAACTGTAAAAACTGAGTAACTTGGTGACACTATGCATGCGCTGGAACTACTTACAGCGACGGCGGCAGCTTGGGTAATGAATCCAATGAGGTTAAAGTGCAATTCTCCGTGGGAGGCAAGGGCGACACCAGCGGAAATCATGAAGATGATGGCGGCAAGCTGCTTGCTGGGCTCTTGGATACGGAACGACCAAGAGATTAAGAGGATAGCGACAGGGGTGAAGGCCTGAGAGTATTCCGAGTCAGTAGGTGCGGTATACAGTCACCAGGGCGAGCGGACCTTGAGCATTTGAATATAGGCAACGCTGAGGTAGAGATAAGTGGTGTTGCTCAGAATCAAGCTCGCGCTGAACAGGACGCCGATGGGGAGGATAGAGCGGACAAACATGTCCTTGCTGATATGGACGTCTTTTGCTCCGTCTAAGAGGTGAGTGGTGCGTTGCAAAACGCGTGTACCGATAGCCTATAGCAAGTCAGAGGTGTCTGGGGCATCGAAGGGGGGGACTTACAGCAAAAGTGAGATGCCATGTAACAAGGAAGACGGGATAACGGAAGTTGAGCGTGCTGTACAGGTGGTTGTTGTACAGAATAACTGCAGACGAGAGGACGATCCAAACGGGGATTATAGCCGCGGCAGAGACCTTTGGCTTTTGTCGTGGAACCTGGGCGGAAACGGGGGAAGGCAAGTCGCCGTTGGAGTCCTTCTGTACCGACAACAGCTGATCGGCTGGCTCAACGAATTGCTGCTTTTCGAACTCTCGGTCAGTGGGCTGTTGGGCGGACATTGTTGTATAAGTGGACGAGAACAGGAAGAAAGGTAGAGAGCGACTGCGCCGAAGACAGAAAGCGGCGGGAAGGAGACGTAGAAAGGACGAGTTAACAGGATAACGAGACGTGGGAAGCTTGTGGGAATTTCGTTTCGTTCAAGCGTCAACTTGCTATAGTACTAGGCCGTTTCGAGTCGACGTCGTCTTGTATCTCGGCCGGGTTTTCAGGCTGGAGCCGCTCCGAATTCAGAGGGAAAAGGTTTTCCAACTTGCGGTGTTGCTAGTGACTGATACCCCTTTCCTCTTATACACACCCACAATCGATATGAATGTATTCAAGAGGCCTCGAAGCACGATGTTCGTATTTAATGGTGATAGTCCGTACAAAAGACCCGACGGAAATTTAACCGACCGGGAACGAATGACCACCTACAGTATCGGGGACGAATAAGCTTGAAACATCGCAATCTTCGAGTTTGGAGGCGTCCCTTCGGCATCACCTCGTGGTGTTTGGGGAATTGGCGACGGTCGTCTCATGCTCTGGTCAGATCCGCGTCGTCCAAGCAAGTACCCCCGACGGCGTATGCCAACTGAAGGGATCAAGTACCTAAAAAAAAGTGCGTCGATCAACCTTGACTGGATGACAAGGTTTTGCAGCCCATCAGCGGGCTCGGCGCGCCAACCACAATCTTCGTATTTTGGCCGTTACATCGAGTGGGTTCCGATTGGTGTTCTATGTCGGAGACCTGGCTCGTTCACCCGTAGACTTCTCGCTATTCCGGAGGCACCGTAGGAGGGTTGGTATGCTTCATACACCAACCGTCAAGCACCGCCGCTTCTACCCTCCGTGCTCGACCTGTGGGTTGACTGCCCGTTTACTAGAGTTCCTTGTGTTGTGGTGCTCAATTTCCGTGCTACGTACTGATCCGTTTGTAGGTATTCCGGTGTCTAGGTATCCCGGACACCGGACTTCCTCAGGAGACTTCGATAGACACCGCCTGAGCGTCCTCGCAGGAGTATCTGCACAACAGAAAGAGTTACAGCCATGAACCAGGAAAGCTTCGACATTGAGATTCCTGTATCGGGCACGCGGGGGGAGCACAGCGAGGTGAGTACCGACCATCCGATGGAACCATGTGTGCGGAGCCATCGGGGGCAGATGTTGGGTGTCCGATACCCAGGCATTTATTTGTCGGCGTCACCTCCGTACCAGTTCAACCCGTAGTTGTATGAGCAAATGTGAGAAGTCGTGCGCTGAGGAAAACAAAGTTGATAATGTATCAAGCCTGAGCACAGTGAGGGTCCAATACGCATGACAGGCATCATGGTGCCGCCCAGGACAATTACTGATTAGATCATCAGTGGCACTATCCAAAAGTCCGCAAGCCAAAGACGAAGATCCCGTCACACGACGGTTTGTCGAAAGAATCAAGAGTTCCATCTTTTTTTTTTCCAATATTGCGGCCGTTGTCCCCACTGACTCCAATGCCTGATACCGCCAGAAAGTGAGGGATTGAGGGCGAAACCGAGCTGAGACCCCAAGCTGTGACAAATGGACAGTCCAGACATTTCATGGGTGGAGAGGTCAAACTATATGTGTACGACTGGGATTCGTCACTCGCGTAGTGAGCGAGGGTTCCCATCACGTGTTAACTGAAACTCGTCCGGACGCCCAGCGGACAAAGGGGACCGACGATGGGAAACTCTTTCACGCCGGCGAACCTCAAGTAACGAATAACGCCAGCAAACAATCGGTAGAGTCGAAATGAGGCGAACAGATCCATGCCGACGTTGGTCGACGTTTAGTGATGATCCCGTCTCCCGAGGGTTCTGCTGCTCCGAGCCACAGCAATGCCCCCTGTCTGTTCCTCCTGTCTCGCTCTTCCCCATGGTCTGGTGTACGTGTACCGTCCGCTGCAAGGGTGGTCGCGATGTCTCCAGGGGAACTCGTTCCAAACACGCAAAGGAACAAAGAGATCTAGAATTTCTGCAACTTATCCGACGGTATTTTCCTGATCGCGTCAGCCCACCACCGGCCCATGCTCTAGGAAAAAGGAGGCGCTGTGCCGACGGCGATACTCAGGGAACCTCTAGCAAGGTTCGAGGGAAGCGAGTTTAACACAGAAACACAGCCAGTAAGAGTATCGACACCCCCTTCCCAACTCAAATTAACGCCACGACAAGTGGGTTGTTCGAGACGATGAAGAGCATGCGACAGATGCAATGGACAGCATGTCAAGAGACAGACGAGGTTGAATCCCTGTATCTTTGCATCCGAATTGTTCCCTGACACGAGAGCGGATAGGCGGGGCGAGCAACCTGCGTAGTCTCCAGAACCAGGACGCAGTGCTTCCTTGCGAAGATACTGAATCTCCGAGTGATCCTCCCCCTGTCGGTCTACCACCCTAGAACCCCGAACCCATCCCCTCCCGTTGTTGAGGTAATCGAATGGATTGAGGCGCGTTGTATGGCTCAATATTGGACTCGATGTTGGAGACTTCTATAAATTATGTACCACCACTTGTGGCTAGCTACACCCATCCGTGTTTTACGTTGACCGCTAGTGCATTACTTGAAGCCGGTGCCGAGACCTGCATGGTCCCCTTCTGATTGTTCGTCGCCCAGAATAGGAAATCAACAGCGCTACTTGCACCCCGCCGCCATCGTGACACTTCCGACAGCCTTCAGACACCGACGCTAATCCCCGTCGGCAGTGAGCTCTTGAAGAGAGACAGACGAGCAGACGACGAACTGTTGTGAGTTGCACCGCCTCCTCTCAAATCTCGCCTGATGTTCACGCGAAATCTTAAGTTATCTTTCAATTTTCCTTAGTCTGTTGTTCTGATATCATCTTATGTCAAGTCTTCAGGGCTACGTCAACCGTATGGAGTCCATTGTGACCTTATGCGCGTTATACTCACTTGCATGTTAGGCTCAGTTCTGGTCATCCTCCAGGATGGGCGTGTTATAATTGTAAGCCGCTCAACATCTATGCCAATCAAGTTGCCGATCAAATAACGACTCGTTCCGCAGGGAACGTTGGCCGGTTATGACCAAAAGTCGAACGTCGTACTTTCTGACTCCAAGGAGAGAGTATACAGTACCGACGAACCGGTCGAAGAGATCCCTCTGGGACTCTATCTTGTGAAGGGCGACCAAATGTGAGTTTTTGCGGACGCTCGTGTTTTGACTGGCCTGACGTGAGTCGTAAAGTGTGCTTATCGGCGAACTCGATTTAGAGAAGGACGAGTCGACGGACCTTTCAAGCATCCGCGCTGAACAGCTACCGGCAATCCGATACTAACCAATTCAGCAAACCACGCTCCTCAGCACAAAGCGATGGGACGGAATCCCACGCGGTTTTTGGAAGGCAAAACGTGCACTCAACATGTTGCCAAGTCTTTTTTGCACGAGCAGACACGAGCAGGCAGTAAAGCATGCCGCGGGGGGGGGGATTGTATTACGACTTTGCAGCTTTCTCTAATCTATTAAGCAACACACCGACAGATGTCCGCAGCGCGTCTGTTTCTTCCAACTTCGCATCTCCGCAGGCTGCCCACCGCACCTTCAGGTGCTCATCCAACAAGTACACATACCCAATGTGTTTATTCACCATGCCCAAGCTGTCCCGCACGTATTCCATATTCTGGCTCGAAACGAGATACGTGGGTTGCAACTTTACTGGGACAGCCTGACGCAAGGATGACAAGAATATGGAAACCAGCAACGACTTAAGAAGGTTCTCTTGCAGGTTGATCTGAATAAACCGATAGTTCGGGTTGGGCAGGAAGACCTCGTTTGTCGGATAAACTAACGAAGCCGTCTGAACCTGGAAAGGGAGTGCGAGCCTAAGAAGCGAGGATTGGGACAGGCAAGTGCCTAACTCACCTCCGATATTTTGGTCGAGAGCATCGAAATTACGGATACCTTCCCCTGACATATATGGGTGGTGTGGGCTGGATCCCCTTTGTCAAGGGTTTTCCCTACGATATCCGGGAAGTAGAGGGCAGCCTACGAAAAAAACTGTCAGGGGAGACCAGTATCACCCAAACTGCACCAGGGCGCTAACCTCTTGACGAATCATCTTGGACGGAGCTATCCATGTCTTGCCTCCGTACTTCCGAGTGGCATTCAGGTCATGAAAGTAACCCTTAGTTGCCTCCTTCACCCTAACGTTTGGATATCAGACGAGACAAGGCCCCTGGAATTGAATCAATTGTTACTGACAGATGCCTCCGCTGTTCAAGCCGTTTCTCCTGGTTGAGGAGGTCAGCCTTTCGTTCTTCCCACGTTTTTGCCACAGTAGTAGGCCTTTCTTTGACCCCTAACGGTCTTTGGAGGATGGGTAGCGGCGGAAGCTCATCCTTAGCTGGGCTGACAGTCGAATACGCGTGCCCGGGGCGGACAGCGCGTCTTGCCAGTGACCTAGAGGAAAGCACCGATCGAAGCATGTCCGATCACGTGCTGTTTACTCCCTTTCCATATAAACAAGTGACAACGGAGGATTCAGACGCGTCCCTCTCTTCCCTCTACCACCACCATCCCTTGCTGTAACCCCTTCAAAACATTCGAATCAAGCTATGGTACGTGCAAACTTTATATGCCAAGTATATTGTCCCTCAATCTCGTTTGGTTTTCCTAGAGCGGAAAAGGTGCCGTACACTCACATCGGACCCTGCGTGTTTACTCGTGCCTTACCAAATTACGCGCACGCGCACAGGAAAAGCCGGAAAGTCCTCCACTGGGGGCAAGGGTGGTGCCGATGCAAAGTCTATCTCCCGATCCTCAAAGGCTGGCCTCCAGTTCCCTGTCGGTCGTATCCACCGTCTCTTGAAGAAGGGCAACTACGCTCAGCGTGTTGGTGCTGGTGCTCCAGGTGTGTGACAATTGGATGTCCATCGATGACAGTTGACTCACTTGATTGCACTTACAGTTTACCTCGCTGCCGTCCTGGAGTACTTGGCTGCTGAGATCCTTGAGTTGGCTGGCAATGCTGCTCGTGACAACAAGAAGCAACGTATCATTCCAAGGCACCTTCAATTGGCCATCAGGAACGATGAGGAGTTGCACAAGTTGCTCGGTATGTTGTCGTCCCTGAGTCAGCTTCGATCACTGGACTTATGGTTTGTGATAGGAAACGTTGTGATCTCTCAGGGTGGTGTCGTTCCTCACATTGCCTCCGAGCTCCTCCCTGCTAAGACCAAGGGCAGGAAGGAGGAGGCCAGTCAGGAGGTTTAGCCACCTGTCATTGCATTCTACATTTCTTCTTGCTATATTGTCGTGTTCTGTTCATAATTTACTGTACTTTTGCAAGACAATTTACGTGGCCTATATGGCATCATCCTAATACGCGAACAGTTGTCACCTCGTCTTCATATTCGCGAGGTTAACACCCCAAGGTCACCAATTTCTATCTAACTCGTACATGGAGAACCCTTAGTAGCTAGAGCCGTTGACCTGTGGGAGATGATCAGTCAATTGACTACCATTTAAATCAGTCAGAGGACTTACTCTATCCTTTAACTGGTTGATGTATTGTTGGTAGCTTGGAAGGACATCGGCGCGATCCTGAATCAAGTTGCTGAGTGCCCATAACCTCAAAGGTGGTTCTCCGTCTTCTTTGACGATGTATAGATGGGGATGATATACACCCCTCCTCATCTCTCTCGTCTTCTGGACGATCGCATTGACACGCTCGGAGAAGGGGTTGTCCAGTAGTGGGAGAGTAGACTGTCCCAAGTACTACATTAGTAAAAGGAGAACTTTTGTATATAAAAAGCTCGTACCTTTCCACCGCGGAGGACCTCGTAACTTGGAAGGTTGAAGACATCCATGATCAACTGCGAAACAGCGTCTCGCCCGACCCACAAGAACATGGTCTGACCGTCTTCGATGAGGTACAACCCGTGCCTTTCCAGTCGTTCAGACGTCAGCGGCAAAGGCGGGGGCATAATGATGCCTTGCTCCCCAACGGTTCCACACTGACCACCGCCATCAATTAACGCTTCCGTCACGTAACCCGTTCAGGAAGAAACTCAAGAAACGCACCTCAGGTGGCATACTGTGGAGAGAGTAAAAAGATGGGTAGAGATAAGGAATCAGGGATTGGGAGGGGAGGGTGGTCAACAAAGCTTGAGCATAGGCCCTGAGGTCAGGAGGTATTTGTGCACTCTGCCTGATCCCGACCTATTCGACAAACCAAGCTTCAGTGGACGAAATCCATAGAGATTGAGATAGAAACTTCTTACGTTCTTCACCAAACCAAGAATCAACACCGGCAGCATCTTCATATTCTCACAGAGCGCCAACTGCGCGCTTGCTCCGGAACCCGCGGCCGTCATGCTGCTCTTGTAAGCGGTCAATATCTCCACCATCCTACTGTACAACGCATCACGACTGTCTTCCAGCTTATGGGTGAGGGACTTCTCGACAGCCTTGTTGGCGAAGTACGTTGCCAGCGCGACCTGGTCAGCGGAGGCAAAGACCTCCGACAAGCTTGTAGTTGTCGGGACAGCGGAGGTCGCAACACGAATACGTCTCTCGCCGTAACAAGTGGTGTGGAGTACAGCAGTTTGGAATACGACAAACGGAGCTGTGATGGTCTCTTCGATCTGAACCTCGATGACGTACCCCTGATCCTGAGGGACGGCGGGCATGGCCAAAAGATCGGTGGAACGGACGAAGAAGTTGCCATGGAAAGAAGACATTCGGAGACCTCGAGAAGCACGGACGCGCATGACAGCCTCCAACATGATCGGCATAGCCAACACACCACCAAACTCGTGAGCGAACTTGACGGCATCTTCCGAACGCGAGGCGTTGAACGCTGGGTAGAAGTACGTCTGGCCGGAGGTGTAGTGGGGTAGGCACGCTAAACCCAACGATAAGTGACCGGATGGCGGGAGCCATACAAAGTCTTACCAAGCGTTGCGACGTCCTGATATGAAGAGCTAAACAAAAACATGTCTACTGACACCTGCGCCCTGGAACATTCGATGGCGAACGTCTTGTAGAACGGAGACGCCGCTTGGAGTAAGGTCGACTCCTAATTATCTTTGTGAGGATTGCTCCAACAGAGTTTTACAACAAAATCCAACCTTCGCAGTTCCAAGGATCTTGGGATCCTCTCGGCTCTTGAGAGCACCAGCACCAACGCTTGGCAAGTTGGCGGTCAGGGCAACGATTTTACCACCAATAGGAGACTGTACTCAGTTCAAGTTCAGCACATTCAAGCGGTATCGGATAGAGCCCACCATAAGCTTAAATCCGGCCTGAAGGGCAGGTCCTAAGGCGCTACCGATGACGTGGTTTTCCGCAAACATATCGTTCAGTTTCCCAAGCAGCGCCTCAAGACCGGCCCGTGATTCGGTAAGATTGATCAACAAATCATTTGGTTTTGGAAGGAACACGTCGTCGATATCGGAAACGACCAACATTGTTGACTCAGTGGACTCGGGCTGCAGGACACGTCAGGGGATGACGCGAGGGCGGGATAGGTTACCAACCTGAATGGAAAAGAAATACAAGGAGGTGTCAAAGGCCAAAATGGATATTTTCGTCCGGTTATCCTCGTTGGGGATGCGATCCAAGTTCTCCAAAAGCGTTCGAGTAGCGGTTGCAACCATCCCTGAAGCCAAAATAAATCTCTCGCAAGGGATACCACAGAACGAGAGCACACAGACCAGATTGAATTGCGGCGTGGCTGACATCGATCAAGAACACGTACACAGCTGGCTGAGGAGCTCGAACCATATACTCGGTGGGAGCGACGAACTCCACGACCGAGTAATTCAGCTCAGCACGAGCCCACCGATCCCCGGGCTGGTTCCTCTGTTGGTCCCAATCAAACAACTGAGGGATCTCGTTGGACATAGAACACATGCAACACCTCCAGCGGTTCCCATTGTCAATGAATTGGACGAACGGGTTGATGTATGTCCTGCATCTCCGACACCGGGCGATGACGGTATCAGTGACAAGTGGGACTTGCTCCTCGCCCTCTTTCACTGAACGGTAGGGGGTAATCACGAGAGCAAGAGGGAGTTTTGCCTTGTTAAGGAGTGCATGGGTTGTCGGAATGGCATTGATGGTTGAACGCTGGTATGATGGGTCGGCATTGGAGAACGGGGAAGTGGTCAGGGTCGCATTCGGAGGCAGGATGATTTCAGGAGGTGGTTGTTGCAACTCCCGTGGGTCAGGAGGAGACGTAAGTAGGTTAGTTGTTTGAAGGCGGAGTCCTTTTTGACCAGCGACGTTGAGCTGGCTGAATTGATCAGCAAGGTTCGTGATTGGCTGCTGCTGGCCGTATACGGGTTGTTGGCCATAACTTCCATCGGCGTACGCAGGTTGCTGCGGTTGCTGGCCATAGTATCCACCCTGTGTTTGCTGCTGCTGTTGCTGGAACTGGTTATCCCCAGCGAGGCCGGGAGTAAAAAGTTGCGGGGGAGGTCCACCGGCTGTATATCCAGCTGCAGCAGGATCTGGGGCACCGTAATAAGCTTGGGTTTGTCCGGGAGCGTACTGTCGTCGTTTCGCGTGCTGCGGCTGGGCCCCCGCAGAAGGCAAGTCATCGATTGGAACGGGTGGTCCAAGTTCAGGAGGTTCCCATTGCGTACGGCCCGTGGTGGTCTCTGATTTGGGATAAGGTTTCGTGAAGCCTTTGTTATCTGGAGTGAACGCACCAATGAAGATGTACCTCTGGTGAGTCTGGTCCCTAGACATGGATATATCTGAAAAAACGGATTCCCGTGGAAGATATGCGAGTCAAACTTACCACTCTGCACTCCAACCCGGTGGTAGCTGCTCGGCTGGTGTGGCCATGTCGTCTGCGAACCGTTTGTTGAGTAAAGATCACGAGTCGGAGGGGTTAAGTGGATTTTGGCTCTCAAGAGACACGTCTCAACTCGCTGTCACGCCCCAGTCGGTTGCGTGTCCGGCGGGGTTTTTCCGAAGATTTCCCGCAGCCTCCCACAGGCGGCGCTCACCAGCAGATTTACGTTTGGCCACTCGCTGGAGATATAAGCTGATGGGTCTCCCACTGTTTTCCTCTCTTACGCCTCATTATGACTCTTACGAGCGGGATCGAACAACAGGCAGCCCGTTCGCTTACAACTATTCATCGCGTCCCTTCACCTTGTCCATCCATCGAATTGCGTCGGGTGAAGCACGCTCACGCCGAATCAGATACCAAAGACATCCCTAGTGTACAACGCGAAGATTCAGAAGGAACTTCCCCCAGGAGAGATCGGGCACAAGCCGTCCCGCTAAAAACACGAAAATGGCTCGAAGTTCAATATGCTTGCTTGTGTTTCGCTTTGTTCCTCGCTGGTTGGAACGACGGTACGAATGGCCCTCTAATCCCAACGATTCAGCGCTACTATAATGTGAGCCCCTCCGCAACTGCTTAAGTTCGTCCTCTCCATTCTTATCCGATCGAGCAAGGTCAACTTTACGCTCGTCTCCCTCATCTTCATCGCCAACTGCGTAGTAAGTGCACGAAACAGAAAAAAACCAACAACTCAGGACCTTCGATAGGGGTCCGTTGCTGGGGCAACTGCAAACGTCATTCTCACATACAAAGTGGGATTTGGCAAAGTGAGTATGAATTGTGGTCTTTCCGCACTTCGCGACTTTGACCCTCGTACGCTTGATTTCAGTTGATGGTAATAGGTCAGTCGTGTTGTATGACCAAGTAGGCTTTTACTTACCTTTGACTCAAGGTCCCATCTGTCAAGCGATCGCCTATGCAATACAGGCTCCTGCCCCTCCATTCCCTATCTTTGTCCTCGCCCCCGTACTGAACGGTTTTGGCATGGCAATTCAGGTTTACATTCTATGACAGTAGGTTTACTCTACCACATCTCACGAACTTTTGCAGGACGCACAAGCCAATGGCTATGTTGCTTCCCTCGATAACCACAAAGAAGTCCGAATGGGAGTTCTACATGCCGTATACGGTCAGAGTGAAGACTAGTGACATACTGGGTATAGCGCTAACCCCAACAAGGTCTTGGGGCGTTCTCCGCGCCGCTGGTCTCGACGCAGTTTTCCACCATGAGGCATTGGTCCTATCATTACTTCTCCTCACTCTGCCTCGCGTTCACCAGTGCGATCCTGGCGACGGTGATATTCCGTTTCAAAACACAAGAAGGTGGGCTTTGTCGCTCACTCTGGGTTGTGAACCTCCGGTTGACCTACACGGCAGAGTGTTTGCTGGAGATCGGACAACACCAAGAGGAGGCAGAGGCCAACGAGCAGAGCATGTACCGTCAAATTTTCCGCCTGCGGGCGGTACATTTGATGGCGTTCTTCAGTCTGATCTATGTCGGGTACGTTTTCTGCGAAGAGTTCATCGTTTTTGAGCTGATCGTATATTGTCTAGAGTGGAAGTTACAATCGGCGGCTGGATCGTTACGTACATCATTCAGGTCCGGGGTGGCGGACCGTCTTCTGGTTATATTTCCTCTGGTTTCTTTGGAGGTTTGACTTTTGGTCGCGTTGCGCTGTTGTGGGTAAACAAGAAGGTAGTCGGGTTACTTCCCAAACCTAATCATCGGCTCACGGTATCCAAGATCGGCGAACGACGAGCGATCTTCTTATACTCCTTGCTGGTGTTGGTGTGGGTGCCCAAAACATACGCCTAACCTGCTTATCCAACTGACCCTGATCACAGGCTCGAAATCGTCATCTGGAAGGTACCACATTTGATCGGGAACGCCGTGACGGTCTCAATCGTTGGCGTACTTGTACGTTTGAGTCAAGCTGTGGGTTATTACGCTGATCTGGTAAACCTTAGCTTGGCCCGATTTACCCGATCGTCATGAACCATGCTGCCCGTATCCTACCGCATGTGTTGCTAACAGGTCAGTTCCTTTACAACATCTTCCCATGGTTCCCGGTCCTCCAATCATAGGTTCTCAGGGTCGATTGGATGGATCGCTGGCTTCGGTCAAGTTGGCTCTGCAGCGATCCCATTCATGACTGGAGCCCTCGCGGCCAGTTCGGGTATCTGGACGCTGAACCCTCTGTGAGACCATCGTGGTTGGTCTTCCTGCCGTTGTCCTGAAATTTGCATATTCCAAGGTTAATTGGGATGATCGGCCTGCTTCTGGTCGCTTGGGCCTTCGTTCCCAGTAAGAGGCGCACTGATTAAACGTGTGTAATCCATGCTTGTGGTACTAGATGGGCGGTTTCCTATTGGGTGACTGTCCCTCGGACTAGGGACATGGATATCCGTGGTAGAAGGGTGCCACTAGCCGAGCTTTGCGGTGTCTGCGACCCGACAGAGAGGCCGGGGTCCTGACAACTCCCTTAAAAGGCAATTGATATTCATCTAGACTCGTCTACAGCACTGTGTAGACCTGGGGACAGTCACCCATAGTTTCTCCGTACTTGAAAGACGTTGTTGCATTTAGGCTTCCATTGTATAATTATCCTGTGTATATATGTATTCTCGACCTCCTAAACATCCCCTATCTGGCACCTTCCTCCACCTCCGTTTTCACCATGGGAAGTGATGACATAGGCAGGATTGAGTATTCTCCGCAGCCACCCCCCTAGGTAAGTTGATCTCAACTCGGCGCTTGCCAGAGAACTTCCCTGTCGCGCGCCAGCCTGTGCCGGGGCGACCTTTTGTCCTATAACTCTGTGGGTTTCAGTGGGAGTTTTCACTTGCGCAGCAAGTCTGAGCTAAGGGGTTTAAGCGATTGAATTCGAGTCGGCCCCCTCATCAACCGTTGCGTCAACACAGCAGGGGTGGGTGTCGTTAGAGCGCACGATGTGTTTACCGTAGCTTAGGTCGAGAGATATCATTTGCGTCCGTTGTTTGTTTGTTGTCGGAGAAGTTCCCAATATATAATGTCGTGCGTTGGTTCGTCATCCTCTTTATCTCTCCCCCATCAGCCACATACCCCCCACCCCGCCTAAGGCAAGCCACTGTCATCGAACCTGAACATTCGCAATAAGCTCGTTGTACTACAGAACCCAAAATGTGTGGAATCTTCGCGTACTGCAACTACCTCCAAGAGAAGGTATGATCTACCTCAGTCTTCCAGGGAGATCAAAAAAATCTCAGTGTTCGGCGATTTTGACGACGTATCGCATCGCAGGACCGCAAGACTGTTTGTGAGATCCTCTGTAACGGCCTCGCTCGTCAAGAATATCGTGGCTACGACTCGGCGGGCATTGGCATCGATGGAGATAAGCCAGGCGAAACGTACTACTTCAAGGAGGTCGGGAAGGTCGCCGGTTTACGCAAGAAGATCGCCGACTCGACAATGGATACCTCCAAGACGTACTTGTCCCAAGTCTCCATTGCTCACACTAGGTGGGCCACCCACGGACCACCCTCCACCATCAACTGCCACCCTCTCCGATCTGACCCCAATTCCGAGTTTATCGTTGTTCATAACGGCATCGTAACCAACTCCGTTGCCCTTCGCACCGTCCTCCAGAAACGTGGATACGCATTCGAGAGCGAGACCGATACCGAAGCGGTTGCCATTTTATCCAAATATATCTACGACACTCAGCCAGCGATGGGGAAGAGCTTTACCGAATTGGTCAAGGCCGTCCTCCGCGAACTCGAGGGGTCCTTCGCGTTCGTGTTCAAGTCATCCCACTTCCCCAACGAGATCGTCACTGCTCGTCGTGGATCACCGTTGTTAATCGGAGTTAAGACCGAGAAGAAACTTAAGGTTGATTTCGTTGATGTCGAGATCTCCGGCCCCAAGGATGCTGCCGAATCTTGTAAGTCCCCCCACCCAATATTCTGGAATGAACACTGACCTTTTGGGCCAGTATCTCCTGCGTCCTCCACCACTGGAGGTCTCCTCGCCCCTCCAACCACTAGTCACAGCATCGCTCGTTCGCAGTCTCGGGCTTTTATGTCCGAGGATGGCATGCCTCAACCGATCGAGTTCTTCGTCGCTTCCGACGCCTCCGCAATCATCGAGCACACTAAGCGTGTCCTCTATTTGGAAGATGACGATATTGCCCATATTTCCGAGGGAGAATTGCACATCCACAGGTTCCGCCGCGCAGAGGAGGGCAATATCACCCCTTCCCAAGCCGCCGCTACTCGAAGCATCGAGACCTTGGAGCTTGAGCTCGCAGAGATCATGAAGGGCAAGTTCGACCACTTTATGCAAAAGGAAATTTACGAGCAACCCGAATCCGTGGTCAACACTATGCGTGGTCGTGTCAACTTTGACACTAACGCGATTACTCTCGGTGGTCTCCGGGCATACCTCCCGATCATTCGCCGCGGCCGTAGGATCGTCTTCTCGGCGTGTGGCACCAGTTATCATTCCTGCTTGGCCACTCGAGCCATCTTTGAGGAGTTGACAGAAATACCTGTCGGCGTCGAGCTGGCTTCGGACTTCTTGGACAGGAAGACTCCAATTTTCCGTGATGATGTTTGCGTGTTCGTCAGCCAGAGCGGAGAGACTGCTGACACGATCCTGGCGATGAGGTACTGTTTCGAACGTGGCGCGCTCTGCGTGGGTGTTGTCAACACCGTCGGTTCTACCATCTCTCGTGAAACACACTGCGGCATTCACATCAACGCCGGCCCTGAAATCGGTGTTGCTTCAACCAAGGTACGTTTTTGCTTGACAAGTCCAGTGCACAGATCACTGACAGCTGATATCAGGCCTACACTTCCCAACACATCGCATTGCTGATGATGGCACTCCAGCTGTCCGAGGACCGGATCTCGTTGACCCCTCGGCGCAACCAGATCATCCAAGGGTTGCTGTCGCTCCCTGCTCAAATAAAGAAGGTCCTTGAATTGGACAAGTCTTTGCAGGAGCTTGCCAACACGTCGTTGAGCAACCAGAGGAGTTTGCTTATCATGGGCCGCGGTTACCAGCACGCGACGTGTTTGGAAGGTGCCCTGAAGATTAAGGAAATCAGTTACCTCCACTCGGAGGGTGAGTGGAATCATTTATCGCCACCATCATGCTGACCTTTCGTGTAGGCATCCTTGCCGGAGAACTAAAACACGGGCCGCTTGCGCTGATCGATGAGAACATGCCGGTCATCATCGTTATGACCCGTGATTCGCTTTTTGCCAAAGTCGAATCCGCATTCGCGCAGATCACTGCTCGGAAGGCAGCTCCAGTGGTTATTTGCAACGACGACGACGACTCTGAGTTCTTGAATCACGTCAAGACGATTCGCGTTCCGAAGACCATCGACTGTCTCCAGGGATTACTTAATATCATTCCCTTGCAACTACTAAGTTACCACCTGGCTATAAAGAACGGATTTGATGTGGACTTCCCCAGAAACCTGTGAGTGTTTCATAACATGGCGGGGTCGGAGCCGATCACTGACGTTCGGCCAGGGCCAAATCCGTCACGACCGAGTAGGAGTCGGAAAGCCGCCGTTGTATCACCACCCTCGTCTGTATCATTCCCCATTCATTCGTCATGACTCTCGGATAAGACTCGCTGGACACTGTCGATAGAAGGCTGGTTATGCACGCTCACGAATGAAATCTGATTTGCATGTTTCTTGATGTTTCTTGTCGAACGACGGACTTGGGGGGGTTTGGAGACGGAAGCGAATCGATCACGAGTGTTATAGTCTCTGGCTGTTGGATATCCATTCTCGTTTCGGGGTTTTTTTCTTATCGACAGCGGGGTCCCACGTCTCTCCTGAACTAGAACTAGACTTTATGTGAATGGTTAGACACGTAATGCCTACACGGAGGACAATTCCCAGCAGCCGTTTGCCGGTATTTTCTTTGTTGCCTCTACCCCTGTCAACTTGTCTCCCAGGAAAACTCCCGCCTTCACCATCCTGGTCGTTCAATTTCCAACTTGGTCTCTCCACTTCACAAACATGAACATCTCAGATTTGTTTTTTTTCTCCATATAAGCCCAAACTTTCTGTCCATTCCTCTCGTCGCTTCCCCCCCCCCCCCAAACCACAGCTTG
>Ga0307514_10002361_pt1 | contig 19771 bp, 16 predicted proteins | sample 16_EM_MG_FD_203088 | JGI IMG/M metagenome (GOLD analysis project Ga0307514, IMG submission 203088) | Populus trichocarpa ectomycorrhiza microbial communities from riparian zone in the Pacific Northwest, United States - 16_EM | ecosystem: Host-associated > Plants > Roots > Unclassified | place... | reverse complement strand
TATGTGTATGTATGTATGCACTGATGCACTGATGCACTGTACATACATACATGCATATCGGAGTAACACCCCATTCTATCCTATTCTATTCTATATACATATATCCTTGACTCCCTCTCTCTCTCTCTCTCTCTGTTGGTTACATACATACATACATATATACAGACATACATCCATACATTTTTTTTTTTTGTTGAAGTCTATACGTCTATGGACGGAACAACCACAACTATGTACATACACTGTGCTTTGCCCAAGCTGTATGAAAACTGTATGTATGGGGAAAAGGCAAGATGGGTCCGCGGTGATTCCTACATGTACTGTATGTATGTATGTATGTATGTATGTATGTATGTATGTATGTATGTATGTATGTATGTATGTATGTACTAAAGTACTATATAAATTCTAGCAGGAAACCTACTCACATAGATCTCAAACTCCAAAATCAAAAGTCCATTTTTCAGCATCAAGAGGAAGGAGAAAAAAAGAAGAAAAAAAAAAACTACTAGCACATTACATCCAAACACAGACACACCACACACACAAAAACCAACTTTGATCTTGCCCCCCCAAGGCCGCCGTCCCACCACTAATTCCCAACAGATTAAACAACAAAAAGCAGAAAACAATAAATTGGAATACAACAACAGCAGCCAAAGTTTAATACACAAGGGCAAGGTTTCTACGGATCCCAGCTGACCGACCGACCTGAGGGATATTGGCATCATCTACCAAAGATAGTAGAATAACAAAGGTAGCAGATATGGTATACCCCAAAGCACATACATACATAACACTCCATGAATAATTCTAGGAGATACTGAAGAGGAAAAGAAAAAGAAAAAAAAGAGGTGGATATGAAAAAGTAAAAACCAAAACTAAACCCCCAAAATAACAACTTGGATCATACACTACTTATGTATCATTCATTCATCATTATACTGGTCTTCCTTCTCAGGCCCGACCATAATCCCTTTCTCTTCTCTTTCGGTGGCTTCCCTGCTGTCTGAGGTAGTGGTGGTAGTTGCTCTGTTGACATTGTGTGTAGTGGAGAGTTTGCTTCATCCCTGGCATCTCCCTTTGATACGTCCGCCACTTCGGATGAAACAGCATTATCCTGGTGTTTTCCCGAACTATCCGTGGCAATACCGTTGCCATTTACTAGAACTCCAGCATCATCATGATTGTGATTTTCATCTGAGTGTCCATGCAAAACACCATTTTCATTGCTCTTCCGATCATGCTCCTTCTTCTCTTTATCCTTCCCATTTGTCCCAGATCCACCGAACCAGCTATGCCCCCTCCCTATACTTTTGCTCGGGGCCCTGAACCTACTAAACCCCTTCTCCTTTTCCTTCTCTTTCTCCTTTTCCTTCTCTTTCTCCTTCTCCTTCTCTTTCTCCTTCTCCCCCCCCTTCTCCTTCTCCTTCCCTTCCTTACTCGATTCCGTTGTAGGTGGCTCCTCATGTGTTGCATTTTTTGCTGCCAGCTTCGCCGCTGCCTTCTCTGCAGCTTTCTCTTCTTTCCTCTCCCGCTCCCGCTCTTTCTTGCTTTTGGGCGGTACTTGGTGCTCGGCCACTATTTCAGCCGGCGCTCGCCCCGGCGCATGACCTTCATGTCCAACAGGCAGAGGGGTTGTTAAGCTGTGAGCTAACGGAGATTTTCCCCCAGTGTCATCGTTAACCTCAATCACTTGGAGGTGGGTAATATCTCCATTTAGCCCAGCCTTCTCCTTCAGCATAGTGCTGTCAGGGTCGTCCATTGCAACAGGCGCCGTTGCATGCGTCTTTCCTGCTGGCTCCTCGTTCATCTCCCTTTGCATCTTCTCGAACGTAGTTTCCTGATAAAACAGAACGTATGCACAAGCAAGCTTCTTTTCATCTCCAAAGAAGTTCCGAACGTAGTTCTTGTCCACAGGCTCCACCAATTCATCGTCAAAGAGCAGCCAACCCTTGTCCTCTGTTTTCACGATTGTGACGTAATGCCCATGATAGGGACCTCCACCAATGTGTACCACCACCGCGTACAGCTCGTATAACCTGTCAGGGTCCTCCGCATCATCCGTAGTATTAAATAGCCGAAGATAATATGGATAAACTACCCGATGAAAGAGCTTCTGATGGCGACCAATTTCCTCCGAGTACTTGAAACGCTTGAGATGCAACGCCAAAATACGGGGAAGGCGTTTAATCTTCATACGCTTCTCGGCTTCCTGAAGACCACCACAGCAGTCACAATGAAATTTGTTACGTTCACATAGCATCTCGCTCGCAGAGAAGTTGTTCAAACAAGATGTAACGGAGGTGTGCTTGTCCAGGTCAATGGACAGATCCAAGAAGGCCTCGTCTCTTCGAGAAATAGTCTCGCAGGTTAGACACTTTGTCTCTGAAGTCAGCAATCCTTCAAACAAATCGTGTATCCAGCCTGCAGACAAGCTGGACATCACAGTTGCTGAAGATGTTGTCCCTGATACTATAGATGCCGCGGGAGAATCCGAGACTGGAGTCACTGTGTTGACTGTCAGTAACTGTGACGACTGCGTAGCTGTCCCATTGGTCTTTGCGGTGATTAGTAGTTTTTTTTGGTAGAACTCCACATTCTCGATAACTTGGTTTAGCACGTAATTCAGAAATTCGTGTGCATCCTGGTGTACACTGTTCCGGAACATCTCGTTCTCTCTCTTCAGGATCTCAACGAATCTTAGAGGGCTGATAACTCCGGTCCGGGAAGTATGTGCTAATATAGTCTCGAATAAGTCCTTCAGCGCTGAAAAGAGAGACTCTTCCATTCCGTAGCTTCCAGAGTTTCCCGCATCGATTCTCAAGAAAGGACCAGTTACGAGAGCGACTCTTTTCTTTGCCTCCGGAGAATTGGGGTCCTCCACCTTCACGGGAGGGCCAACTTGTTGAATCGCCGCTACCATTGGTATCGACTTCCGCCTCTCATCTTTAGGTGACGCAGGCGATAGCGGCGACCTCGGTGGGCGGGCCAGTGATTGTGGTAATGCTGGGTTGATACCTAAAGTTACTGGTTCGGTATTGATTCTCGTAAGACCTGCCTTTCCTGCCATTGAACCACCTACAGTCGACCCATTGACATTCGTCATATTTGGGGATATGAGTGTTGAACAAACTGCGCCTATATCGCTACTGGACAGCATTGAGCGTTGTGGATAATTGACAACACAGTCCCGGAAAGGCTTGGAGAAATAAAGACATTGTAGGATGGAGTTGCAATAGCTAGGCGTTAGGGTGTAAGTTTGAGGATCTTCTTATTGTGATTCACATTCGGGAGAGAGGTGTGGAGGGCCTACCAGGTGTTCCCAAATCTTTCCCCATTCACGACCTGTGAACCCACCACCGTCAGAACAGCCTCACCACAGAAAAAAGAAACAGCCGGGGCCCATCTCAGCTTGGCTAGGAGCTGCCGCAACCTCTAGCCCATGGCCAAAGAAGGGTACCGATGTCGAGTTGGGGCGCCCTACATTTTCCATCCCAAAGAACTTGTCACTGCCATCCAGTCGTGGTGGGCCATCATCCACAAGCTCTGCGATCCCTCTAACGAAGGGTGTGAAGTTTGTCTTCCCTGCTTGCGGGCTGCTCGACTGTGGATTGTTATTACCCTATAGGCCCCAGCCCCATTGTTAGCCCTGCTATGTCTAATACTCCTCCTAAGCCGAAAAGACATCCAAGGTCCTCGAGCAGATGACCGCAGAGAAGTAGGTGTAACGAGGTTTGGAGGTAGAAAGAGGAGATTGAACTGACTGAGCCGCCTCTCCATTTGAACAAATTCATGGCTCGACCCTAAAGGGTTGTGACAGGCTGAAGATCCTATGGTTCACAGTGTTGTAAACCTGAGTCCTTCTAGTGATTCTTCTTGCTGGATCCAGAGCCCTCTGCGCGTGTGTCCGCAGTGCCAAAAGGTGCCGATTTGAAGCCGTTAATAAGTCAGAGTGATTGAGATGAGAACCGCCCGTACAGAGTCGCTCAAAGTTGGTGACTGAGACAAGTGAGAGTGCAACGGAAAGCTCAGAGAATTCCAGGGTCCACAATTCCAAACATCCAAATTCCACAAGCCTGGACGTCAGAGGCGGTTAATGTCAATGGCTGAGACACTCTAGTCAGGCTAGCAGAACGCCAATGCTATTGTAATGCGGATAGATGCGGCTGGATACCTTACTGGACGTCGACAGAGAGACTCTGATTTGACGGTGGGGGAGGAGGGGGCGAGAGGAACGAAGTAGGCTCTGCTGAAACAAGTTGTAGTGTTCTCGCTGCTGACGCTTAGCGAGCACGATGACAGGCTACGGTGTGGTCAATTTCTTGCCCAAGACCTGGATACAGTGGGGGAGGGTGGGGGGGGTTGGGGCTCGGCTTCTATTCGTTATACAGAGATGAATTTTACATAAAGTATCGTGGTTATCTGGTGGTGGTGGCCCAGCTTCACCATCCTCCACACTGCCCAGACGCCAGCCCAGACACCCATTACCTGGCGACTGGGTGTGTGTTGTGTTTCCCACCCATGTGCCGGGGTATAATTTACATGAAGCTCATATTTATAAGAGCACGATTCATCGGCAGTGTCTGGGTCACCATAGCTTTTTGTCCTCGGTCTTCGCCTCTCCCCTTTATTTTTTAAATTGCATCGCCATTCTCATCGCCAAATGTCCATATACTAGAGGCATATCATAGCTGCTACATACCTACATTGCTCCCCCACAAGACTCCAGTCGATAAATAGCCACCCCACCACCCCACCAGCTTCGAGATGTTTTCCAATTTCAGCCTATAATAGCTCTCCACACTCCGAAACGCCGCATCAGTCTCGCGTGGCATGCCAGTGACATCCTTGCTTCTTTGGCTGCAGGACGCCTACACAGTAGAGTAGATACAGTGGAGATCGAGCTGCTCTGGAGAATGGATTTGGGATTCTGGGGTACCTTCGTGCATAATTAGTTAAAATACCTCAAGTGCTCTGCAGCTCGGTACCTGAAGGACAAGCTTGGTGGACTACCGACGGAGGGGGTCCTGCGGCAAGCCGATGCATTTTCTCACCACTCACCGGCAGCGGGGACCGAAATTGATCACATTGACAATTCCCTCGCCTGCGGTATTGGACATACTGGTACAGCACTCGGCCAGCTACACAGAGAGAGCCCGAAAGAACCAGCCCAGTCGATATGCATTATACCTATATACGTACTATTTTTCCCAACCTCTCTACACCAATCAATTCACCCAAACTTTCTGTCATACAGTACGTACTCCCTACAGTACAAACTTGAGATATAAACGAGCACATATATCTGATCACTGCCTTTTTGGGTTTATGGTGCGGGACCCTTCCAAACTAATTGTGGCAAAGTGTGACAGGGCCCTGCTTAGCCGGGTATAGTTGTACCACCCTCACTCATACGTCGATCGGTTTTCTAGAAGGGCTCACCCAGTTGCAATTAATTGCAATTAATAACTCCCAATTCAAGAAGCATTCGGTTACCACTCCCCACGGCCTGCAGGGAGATACTTATGTAGTGGGTAGACATATAGGGCTTAAGCTGCAGCAGAATGTCCGCAATTAGCCCACCTCTTGTGTGCCCTACATCACCATGCCCTGACTAGTGACACAGAGCAAGGCATTTTAAGGTGTCACAGCATTGAACCTGAATCCACCCCCGTATATACATCAATTTTCGCAAAGTGGTTCTCATGGCATACAAGCCCAACGTCTGGCAGTCTCGCAGAGGTATAATGTATAATATATAGGAAATACCCAATGTAGCAAAGCTGAAAATATACCCCCAATATAAAAGCCAAGTTACCATATAAATTCTTGCAAAGATATATGTACAGCCAGTGGACATAAGTCTTGGTAAAATGCGAAATCACACCAAAGGTGACCGTCATGCAAAAAATGTTAAAAACCGAGTTTGTAAGGTAATCACATGAAAAAAAAATTGTAGATTTAAGAGGAAACCAGATTGTCCCTTCTCTGATTTTTGTAGCTAGGTGAAATGCCGTGGAGAGGCATACAAGTTAGTTGTCTGTAGAATTGAGGCCATTTCCAAAATCGCAGAAAAAGCACTAAACTGTATGGGGAATAGCGCCTTTTTGAAGGTTTCGGTTTTCGAGACTTCCAAAATTTACCAGCGCGGATGCTACAGACCTCTAAGCCAGGAATTAGAGACTTCGTATCAAGCTCAATCTATATTCAAAAAGCCGACCGTGAATTCATAAGATGAGTGCCATTATGCAGGTGTCTACGAAGGGCACTTTTGGCCATTTTGGCTGTGGTTTCACTGTTTTATCAAGACTTATGCCCACAGACTGTACTGTAGGTAGCTGTAATGTATTCCAGACGAAAGTATGCTCCTAATAGTCCGCTGGAGAATATTCAAAATAAAAATTTAAAAAAAACATACAAAAATCCAGCAACAAATTAGCCATTCCCCGGTACCCGCCCTGCGAGTAGAGGTAATGGCTAATAGTGAGCATATTTCCCTCAGACACTTTTTCAGTGTCTGCCATCAGCTTGGGATGGAACGGCCCTTTGGATTACTCCGGGATTCGAACCCGCGTCTATTGGATGCACAAGGTGTAGTCAGCTCCCTGAGCCGACCACCAACTGCACCAACCTGACTTGGGTGAGAAAAGAGTGGTAGGGTTGGTACTTGGACTGATAGGAGTTTCCAAATTCAAAGGTAAGCCCGCCCGCTTATCTGCATTCAAGCCCATACCTACATTCAATCCTACATATATGCCTACTACATGATGGGTAGCTACTATATAGCAATTCCGCCCCCCTCGGGTGGCAATATACTACACATACTCCACCTATCCCATGCACTACCAACTTGATCCCGTCTCAGTTCATACCATATCTCATTACCCTGAACTAAAACCACCATCTTAGCATTGGTAAGTTGGGGGGACACGGCTACCCATAATTAAATATCTAACACCTTAGTGATTTCAGCCAGGGCCTGGGGGCTCGCACTCTAAGAAACATTCCCGCTGTCAACGTAACAAGATATACCTGAATTCCGCACTGGCACATCAATTAGAATCTTGTATTCTAATATGTACCCATACTTAAAGGGTATTTCAAACCTTCAGAGTCAAACACCAATACACACATCCTCATTTACCCCACACCGACTTACCCCTCGTTCCTCTACTCCTCTCATTTCACATCCAGTTTACATTTACCATCGACATACACGCAAGCGCACAACAGACACACATACACACACACACAGAGAGAGAGAGAGAGACAGACACACGCACACAATATGCAATACAACAGACGCAAAGAGGAATGAGCATCAAACATCTCATCTAGGTATCTGTATCTCTTTGTTTCTGTAATGTGCCACTTCCCATCACTACACTACTCTAACTCCATCAAATCAATCGCACGTCAACATGCAATAACGAATGCAGCAACTTCCCTGTCACCAGCACCTCATCTAGTCTGATTGCACGACACCACATAGGCCTCCTTCATTACCACCACTACCTCCACATTAAAAAAAATATATCCCCTCCTCGCCCTCCCCCACCAAGGAACCACTCAGCAGCAATAAACAAAATAAAAGGGATATCCAAATCACAAACAGAAGCAGAAGATATTTTTTATACAATGGCCCTCAAAGACTCAAAGCTCACAATCACATAGTATCATGGTAATCATCCCTATCATACCCCGGCGTCTGGTGCTGGCTATGTTGATGGCTCCAATTCCCTGGGGGGTGGTGGGGTTGGGAAACCGGTGCCCATGATGCCTGAGGCAGTCTCATCCTCCTCTCTACAATTCAAAAAAGCACATAAGCACAAATCCACAGGGTGGGGTGGGGGGGGGGGGGGGGGGGGGGGCAGGGTAAGCAGACGTACCTTTCTCAAAATCCCCCCACCTCTTCATAACAATCTTACTAGAGTCAAACTCCCCCTCATACTCATGTCCTTTCTTCCTAGTCTCCCCTTCAACCTTCCTTGTATCCCCCCAACTGAAATCGTCAAATTTCCAAAACGCATACGAGGGAAGGATTAGATTCCAAATCGGTAGGGAGAGAAGGTAGATGAACATCCAAAGGACGTAGGACCATCTATGTGCTGTCAAAACAATAAGGACGGCCGGGAGTCCAAGAATAAGACCAAGGAGGACGAGGGGAATGATAGGGACGGGTTTCTTGACGAAGGAGATGATGACTACATACGAACATCAGTTCAAGCTCAGTTAGAGAGTGATGGGGGTAGAACATACTCAAGTAGAAAGTGAAGATAATCGCAGCTGGTAACACCAGCGTCCCAATCAACTCAATAAACACTACAAACTGCATACTGAAGCAAAACGTCCCACACAGATCCCTGACCAACACCAGCTCCATCAAATTATGCACCGTAGAATTAATCCATCTCCTCCTCTGACTGAGTAACACCTTAAACTCCTCTGGCACAATCGTCTTACACACCGCCTGCGGAACGAATAATTGCTTTCTCTTTGGGAAGGTCCGGAGCATAAGTGTACTCAAGTATCGATCTTCTCCGAGCAAAAGCAAATTCTTCTTGTGCAACGTGTCGACAATGTTTTCAGAGTAGTGCTCCACGACGTCAGGGTTGGCGAGAATAGGGACCCAGTAGTTTTGCCCACCTTTAGGGGCTTTGATCCTGTACATACAGAAACATCCAGGAAGACACGTGACACCACCAAAGACCGATTCGAAAGCCTTGGAAAGATGGTGCGAGATGAAATACTCAAAGACCTGGATCATACTGACCCAACTAGCCCTCTTATTAGCAATCTTCGTCTCCCCACAAAGCCCCATTACCTCAGGATCATGAACCACGGCGGCAATCATGTGTGTCAGCGAATCCGGGAAAACCTTGGTATCTGCATCAACCATAAGTACGGTCTCGTAATAATCTGGCGAAATTCCAGTAATCTTCCATATTCCATTGAACATTTCAAACTCCAGCTCAGTCATACGTTCGTCAAACATGACTTTCTGCAAGAAGCTCATCAAGACAATTTGTGAATCACGTTTTCCTCGGTTACCAGCCTTGTTTGTAGAAGCTTCATCCGGAGTCCCGCACTTCACCACCAAGAGCATAGGAACACGTTGTTGCTTCTGAGGAGGGATGATAGAGTTGTCTCCGTAATCGTAGAAACCGGCATAGACCTTAGCCATATTGTGACGCTTTGTACCGGAAGCAACGGCAACGTATGAGAAAGCCTTGACATGAGCTGGATGCGTAGCATGGTCTTTCATCATTCCAAGGACAATATCCGGTGTAGCCATAGTTTCTCCGTGACCTTTGATCATACCATCACAAATAACCAACATGAGTTTGTGGCTGTTTGGGTAGTCCGTAGTAGCGATCGAGTCCAAGGTTGTCCTAATACCCTTTTCGCCTTCGGAATAAGCTGTAATCAAGCAGATAGTGTGCGCAAGAGGATATCCAAATGGCTGATATTCCGGTGGTGGTTGAGGAACGACAGCCTCGTGAATGAATCCCATAGGGTCTGGCCCCTCGAGCGGTTCGTAAACAGAAGCTCTCTTGTCCGCACGAGCCTCACTGGATAACATGCCAGACGCAGAGGACGAGCCACCTGCTGTAGATGCATCCGCTCCACCCAAAGACCCCTTAGACCCATTGAGATGCTGATACATAGTGCCTGGAGCAAGTAACCTGGAAGTAGATGTCTGGCTAGCCATAGTGGTTGGAACAACGCGATGCCTAGACCCTGGCCTCTCCTGGGTATATGGGGATGTGAACCTCGAAGTCGTTGGGAGGAAGGAAGATCTCTTGCTATTTCGATCCGCGTCCCTCAGCTTTGGCGGTGGGCGGTAGATATCATCAGCCCAATCCTCGATTTCGTTCTGCCTCGCTTTGTTACTCTTCGCAATTCCGGCTGTCCTCTCAGCTCCCAACCTCCAGCTCAAGAACCAACCAAAGAATAACGCCAGAAAGAATTTGATCATGACAATGCTAAGAATGAAGGCCAGCGAGACGTAGAGGACGATCTTAGAGGCAATGCACCCAATGGTGTCCGTATCGATACTACCAACACGGATGATTTCACTCAAACACCTGGCCAAACGTTTATCTGCGGCGGACTGGTAAGCATGAGTTATGTCTGTACCTCGGATGTGCTTGTCTGCCTTCATCGAGTCAAATTGTGCTGGCCATTTAACCTCATCAGGGTTTAACCAATCCAAGAGATTGAGATCCAAAACACTTCCAGAATAGACAACCAGGTGTCTTGAAGAGTTCTTGATGTCATCCCAAGTAAAGTACACATCTCCAGAGACATTCAAATTGTAGTAACTCTGGCGCGCAGCCAATGATGTATGGCAGCCCACACCAGGGTCGAATTCCCATGTCATGTTCGGCACTGATGATCCATCTTGGTTGAACGTCTTGCAAGGGAAGTACCACGCCAGGTCTGCGTTGCTGTTTGTTGGTACAATCGAGTCTTGGGTTCGCTCAATGAGACCTTTACATTGCCCATTGACATTCTGGAACAAGAAACTCGCGTCTTTTCCTCCATTGGGTGGCTGTATGTCGAATAAAATATGCGCACCTCCTTTGCCACGAATCTGGGGGATTCCGGGTGCTGGAGCGTGAATGTTGTTTGGGCCTGAAAAGTTATAGGCTCTCCCGTGAATAATCATATATCCCGAGCCCACGTGGTTGATTTTCAGCCTTGGGGTCGTAGTTCCACAGACGACCTGGGTGAAACCAAAAGTCAAGAATCCAACAAAACCACAAATGAGGAGAATGAGACTGATCAATCCCATTTTCTCCCTCCAAGCCCTCTGTTGCGCCTTGGCGGGTTTACCGAAACATCTAAGAACCGCATTTGGGCACCAGAAGGTAAGGATAGCACAATATATATTCCAAAGCGACGGAGGCGCCATGTTTGCATCCTGCTTTTTCCTATCCTCCTCCATCCTCACCCTGGTGCCTTTCCTAGTGAGCTTCCGACGAGGCTGTGGCAACACCTTCGGTTCCCCCGCCTCATCTGAGTATCGTGGACTGTCCTGATCGGGGCGAGTTAGAGACTTAATATCAGTAGATTCCGATGATCTTGAGCCAACCTCTGCCTCTTCAACTAGCGGATCATTCCCTGTTGTCGAAGGCAACACATTCATGCCATGGTGTTGTGCGTGCTGGTGGTAGTGATAATTCGGGTGGTCTTTGTTTATTCGGGTTCGCTCAGGGCGAATGAGAGAGCGCTTCCGTCCTATATCACCACTATATCCCCCAGCAGAGGCCATCGCAGGGTTGTGTTCTTGCTGTATGTTGAGGGGCATGCTGGGGTTCATCCCAGGGCTTCGAGGGGCATACTGCTCGTGGGTATATGCTGTCTCTAGATCGCGTGAACGATGGGGCCCAGATTGCTGGTGTTGTGCGTTTCGGCCTGAGCGAGGCCCAGGTGAAGACACCGGCTGCGGCCGCTGTGGTAGAGACATGTTGTTCAAACTATTTTGGCGTGCATGTTCACATCAGCAAAGTGAAATAAAATAAACAAAAACAAAAGCTCAGGTACCAAACCTACAAAGTATCTAATTTGCCCTAATTGGGCTTCCTTTCTTGAAACACAGCTCAGTGAAAGAACTCCACCACGAAAGAATTGATGGAGTGTGTTTTGTTGGTTTCTGAATCAGGAGGCAGTATGTCGGTTGATAGCACTCTATTCCCTCGCAGTTCTATTTTTCCAACCCCCTGCCCAGGCAAGCCTGCTGGCAATTTGTATGCGAGAAACCTTTTTTTTCCAAACTGGGGCCCAACCAAAGATCCAGCCGGGCGGCAGTGGGGCGACGGTGACCCTGAATTGACCGTACAATTGTTACAATCTATGAAGCTAGCAGGCAGAGAGTAAGCAACCAAAGAACATGCTGGCTTGAAAAACTACGCAGCTGCACTCCCCGAGATAAAGTGGTGAGTGAGAGTACGGGCGCGGAGAGGAGGGGGAGGGGGCTTTCTTCTACAAACCTTGATTTCGTGTCTATTTGCAGTCAAAGTGTAGCGACAGATCAAAAAAGCTGTAGACGGACGTAGCGCTGAGCAGAAGCGTACAAGTAGCGAGCGTCAGAGCATAAGTATGCACAGCGGAGATCGGATAACGAGCTGTGATGTTTGAGAAACAGTCCAGTCGAGCGCTTGGTTGGGAGAAAATGAACGTATCACCCGCTCAGAAGTGCATGAGGATCACGACTGAGAAACTATTTAGCTACCGTACTGTATGTACAGTATGTTACTCATGTACCCTAAGTACGAAGTAGTAAGTACCGTACCCGTACAGTTATTTACAAGTTGGCCATCGCCATTTCAGTTGTTGGTTCTTTTTCCACACCATCACAGCAGGCCGCAAACACATGGTGATCTTCCGCATACTGGTGCTCATGTCTGCGAATTTTCATACCTGAAAGATGTGCTTATTATTTGCTTCTCTTCATTCAGTAAACTGTTCCTCAGCGCAGATAGGGGGTACCTGCCAAGGGGGTTGTACCTGCCAAGAGGGCGCCAAGGTGCCACACTGCTACCTTGGTGAGACTTGAGGCGGACTTGAGATGGGATCCCCCAAATGCAAGGTGTATATATGGAAGCTGCAGTAGGAAACAGGCTTCCCAGCTGTGAGTGTACTAAGGATACATGTATGATATAGGTTCAGTAAATCCGCCCAATTCACAATACAAGCCGTGCCATCGGTACTGTTTGTAATTTAGCTCCCATACTTCAAATCAAGCTTCAATGTTTCGTGTTCTGAAACAACTAAAAGCAAATCAGAAAACCGTCGACGTCACATAACTCTGGTCGGTTGTAAGTAAAGTACCCTACATACCCCGCGGCTTTTCGGTTGTATACGTATTGTGACCAGGCCCCAGTAATATATCCGCTATCTAAAGTTGAGGTATCAATATTTGCGCAATACTTTCGGGCTATGTACAATGATATAAGTAAATGTTCTCGTGCCCCAGACCGATTTATTTTTCTACCACACAAAAATAAATCGTGCACGAGAACAAGTCAAGCATATTTGATTCGTTGTTGGTTTAAGTCACTAAAAGTGTTATTTATGTGACCAACACGCCATAAGCCTCAAGGTCCCTCCCTCAACGGGATCTACGAGCCATTCAGCTCGTATACTAAATCCGAATCTTGGCCCAGTGGCAACACCTAATATTAGAAGGATCGCTCGTATTTATTATTTTTTTTTCAAATCAAAAAGCTGTTGCCATAGCAACCAATTTATCTGTCATCTGAAACTGATTCAGGGTAAGTAGCGAACTCAAGGTAGGTACCAGGTACCTCTTGAAACGTCAAAGGCCCACCATATCCAAGCTCTCTCATTAATACCTCCCCGGTTATACCCGGCCCCCTGGTACACCGTTATATCATGACATGCCGGATACCAATGCGCAGCTGCATCAGGTTAAGGGTACATATATTGGAGCCTAGCAGCTTACAACTATGTCTGCATATAGGATGGCGCAGATATTGGGGGCATGACTTGATCAATATCAAACCACTAGTAAGCGGCGAAGCACCAGTACCCCAAAAATGCGGATGGACACTCATCGACCTTATGCATCTGTTTCCCAAGACGCTAAGCCTATTTCTGACAAACACGTTGAAACCCTTTCCGGCAATGACTCCCTAATTGGTCTAGTGTCCATAGTCAGCTTGCCGCCAGAAACAGCCAGTCATGTCCACGAGGATCATCTATTGGCTACTGTACAGATTGGACAACTCAACGACGCTTCAGTGCTGTGACGTCCTGGATACACTACATATCCGAATTCGTCACCATTACATTGCTCACAAGGAAGAAAAAAAATTGAGTCTGGGTTGAATATGCACCTCCGCTTTGGGAGTTAGCACTGCACAAGTCTGGAGCGATTTCATATCAGATAATGATCGGAATGCCTTCGTATGAGGAGAATGATGTCAATGGGATGACCACTGCGACAGACCCTAACCTTGATCTTGCATCTGAGAGACACCACGTGGGCACCCTCCAGTGCAGGTCTTGGCAACCTTGTTTTCCACTGTCTCGTGGCTAATATGCATGTACGGAGTCTGCTGCTGGGAGCTGCTGCATATGTAGTCTTGAATTCCAACTGCATGTACTCGGTACAGCGATGAATTGTCGCACACTGCATGAACCACAAACTGGCCAATACAGACATCAAAATTTTGGTGCGCAGCTTGCATGCAGTGTGCGACAATCCATGGGATACCCGAGTACCTATGTAGAGCACTATATATACCTATGTGGCCCCCATGGAGAACCGGGACTGCCCGCATGTCAAAAATAGCTTGAGTAAGATCTAGGGCCCCTGGTCGGCGTCGGGGGGTTCCTTGGAGATGCTGGGTTGTGAGATTACTCTCATAGGTTGTGGAAGGCGCAGTTTGCATCCTGAATCCGTCAGCTGACTGCCACCACTGCCTTTTATGTGCACTGTTATATATCTAGATGGTGGTCTGGTTAGCCGTGCACTAATATCTGCGTTAATGGTGTTGTATATAGCTGGTAAAAGTGCTCGGCAATATATATAGGTGGTGACACGGGTCGAAATTAACCATCACTCTCCATCCGGTCTTGCGGATGAGTCGAAGGTGAGACAACAATACAGTATCTCGAACCCAAGTCTTTCCAAGTTTGGAGGACAGACGCCACAATTGCCATGCCAGGTCGAAGTGTGTGGGTTCAGAACCCAACCAAGGATGTATGTATCATATGTATCTACCGCATTGAAGTTGCAAATGCACAAGTAACACGGTTCCGTGGAGGAGTTTCAACGTGTCTACTTCAAGTTGTGAGGTACATCCCCTGACTCTGTCTCATCCGGCCTGGGCAATATCGCAACTGCTTTAATCACTATTGAAATTCAGAAAATAGTACAGCCTTGCTGATCTACTGCCCCTCCTCTGGTTACACAGCAGAGGCTGAATTGTCAATTGCGGTGAGGCTGAGCGAATTGCAGTAAGGGGTGCACTGCACACTATTTCCTACCCTTATCGATAAGCCCCCCCACGTCCAGCCCCGTCACTCTCTCTTCTGGACTGGAAGGGTCTTGAGGCTACGCCACAACTGGATAGCTTTAATATGTTGGGTTTTTGCGTGACAATGCAGCATGTTCGAGGCAAGCCTACCATTGGGCAATAGACGAGAGATCTGGATACCTCGACTTCTCTTTTCTTACTCATATCTTGACAGAATATTAATAAATTTGATTTAACCTAAATTTGGTACCTAGTTCTAGTGACCTGACGTCGCTGCGGGAAAGATCGGTTGTTACCCGGCGGTGAAGCCTCCCCTGATTCCTGAAAATGTACAGTGTTCACTTTTGTGTTTCCCCTGCACACAGTTGACTCCTCTGGTTACTCGAACCCCTCTTTTCGAATCACACTCCTCTCAATCGGGTATCTTGCGCAACCACCCTGGCACAGGAGAGAGACCACACATCAAGGCCATTCCGGGTGAAAAGCAAGTTATTTAGAGCCCACCATCAACCCCCGCCACTAGGTATACGTTCATGGCTCGTGAGAAAAAAAAAGACTGTCAACGATGGCTGGCATTAAGCTGCTTTTGTGCGGGTTGTATTCATCCTGTTAGTCTTCAATGCAGGTCAAACATTGACCCTTGCCACATCTAGCTTCTTTAAGTCCACATGCAGAAAGGAGACTTAAGGGGGCCGATCACAGCATAAGAAAACATTCCCATTTTACGGGAGAAAAGTCCCCACCAGACGACTCGCTCATAATTCCACGCAGGTTGTTGAAGAAGAGTCCCCCTTCGATTTGTGAAACCAGGAAAACCTGCCCCCGTACGCAGCTGTCCCGACACACCTAGCCAGTTCCTAGGCCAGTCTCCCTCCCATTTTGCTGAGCCTGACTATCTCTCGCTGAGCCGAAAGAATCTCTCTGGGGGGGCCTCTTTGTCAATCGTTACACCATCCCGAAGGAGCAGGGAGCCTGGCATTGATAGATCCGGAACCCTCAATCTCTGACTCTCGCTACCATCCCATCTGTGTTCTAATAGTGCTTCACTTCAACTGGATGCATATAGGATACCTAGAAAAGAAGAAGCAAATAAACAAGATATTCAGCATCTTCCAGCGAAGCTACTATTGCAAAAGCCTCAGCTTCGCACCATACCTTGGTTTCTACTGTCGCTAGCTTTAGCTCCTTCGTATAGCAGTTGAAGGAGGGCGAGACAGCATCATTGTCAATTTGCACCTGCCACCGCTCGCTTATTGGACATTTTGAACAGTTTGTACGACATTGAAAGAGGCTTCGCAGTGTTATTTGGCTACACGGAATCACCGGTTCGTACTAGTCATCAGTCTTCCTTTTATCACATTTTGAGTACCATGTATCCACCCAGCAGTGTTCCTGTACTTTCGTACTCAAATACTGACTGAAAAGGGTATATAGCTCACACTCTCGTGGGCTCCCATAAGGTTCATCCGATCCATTCACACTCTTTGCCATTGAAATACCAATAGTACAGACGGGAGGTCAACCGACAGTAAGGGCGCACCTTGCATCAAGCAGATCACTGTGCATCGGACGCTTGCAGAGGCTGTTGCAACGGTGCCGATACTGGAGCAAAAGAGTGGAAAGATCCAACAAAAACAGGTGACAGCCTCAGCACTGCGTGTGGGGTGGTTCTGGAATTTGGCGGAGACGTGACTTGAATCTGCGGGTTGTACAAGGAGGTAGTACCGACCTTCTCTGGGAAAAAATAAGAAGGCGACCAGGTGAGAGCAAAGACAGCAATCGTGGGGCTCTTTCTCTCGGAACATTTAAGGTACGTCGATGCGTATTTCAGGATCCTTTTTTGCTGGATGGTATTACGCCCTCTGCCAGGGCGCTCTGGGTGTTATTGGTTGGCTGACTTTATGGTGCTCGGCACAGCGCCAGCTTTTACGGTTGATCTCATAAAGGCATTGTCGCCCTGCCCGTACTTATATTCTTACAAGTGCCCTATTGCCCCGACCTGTAGCACCGCAAGTACCTCCGGCTTTTTGGAAATGGCAGCGCTGTACGGCCCACCTCGCACATCTCCCACCTCACCCACCTCGCCCATCTCGCCCACTTCGCCCACTTCGCCAGCTTCCCCAACTCGAAAAGCTCCATCATCCCCTCGGCATCAGGCGCACCCCCCTTCTACGCCGTCAACCGTGCTGCCTCAGCTTCCTTTCTCTCATTCCACTGCTTCTCTCGATAGCCCCAGCTCGGGATACTCTCAAACACATTCACGGACACCGTCAAAGGCCAGTCTGACGTCTCCTGTCGACATGCGGCACAAGAACAATACCATATATGAACACCCTCCATCATTGGAGCTTAAGTTTCCTCAGCGGTCAACTTCCCACTTCCAGCTGAATCTCAACCAGAAGTCACAAGTTGTCGAGCAGCCTATGTTCTCCCCTGGTCTCAATAGGAGCTTCACCACACACGAGGCGCAGGTGGTACAGTCACCGCAAATGGGCGTCATAGCGGGGGAAAGTCCTAGGTCCTCGAGGGCATCCTCAAATTTTGATGGCCGGGATTCACCGGTGAGCCGACTCTCGAGCTCAGATTCTAGTGCTTCAAGGACAGGCCAGCCCCAATTTCAGCCTCAGGCTGAGAACAGCAATAGCCCTTATCTGTCACCTCCGTCTAGACAGTCTGCTTCCCCGGCGTCTTCACAAGAGGGTATCAGTAACTCTAGATACCTTGCAGCTCCAGGGACGCAGTACAGGCGCAGCCCCAGACCGACTTCAGTATACTCGTCGGTGTCCGATACTAGAAACGGTTCACCTCAGCAGCATTCCGGGGCAGTTAGTGCCCACTCGTACGAGAGTTGGAGAGCATCTTATACAGACTTGCCGCATACACAGCCTCCCCCCCCTGCGCTCACAGGAAATTCTCACCTAAAGGGGGTCATTGGATCACATGCATCGTTATTATCAAGCAAGCAGACTTTGCAAATGTACAGAGCCAGTGCAAAGAAATCCAATGATCCTAGTCTCCAATACGAGCTTGCAGTTTTCATGGTGGCGGCTGCCCAGCAACAGGAGATCCTTGCTTCAGAAGGTGGGAGAGCTCCGAAAAGGGACCTCGATTCACCCTATGTAGATACCTCTGCTGCTCAGGCGAAGGCTGAGCTCCTCAAAGAAGCTAGGGGGATACTGGAAGGGCTTGCGAGCAAACTCCCACAGGCACAATACTATCTGGCAGACGCTTATGCTTCTGGATTGTTCACGAACGGCAAGGTGGAGAATGAAAAAGCCTTTTCCCTTTTCGTTGCAGCGTCCAAGCGCGGCCATGCCGAAGCTGGGTATCGGGCTGCTCTTTGCTACGAGTTTGGGTGGGGCTGCAGAGCTGATCCAGCAAAGGCTGTTCAGTTCTACCGGCAATCCGCGAGCAAGAATCACCCAGGTGCCATGACGCGATTAGGAAAGGCATGCTTGAGGGATGATTTGGGGCTTTCGGGGCGATCCAAGGAGGGTGTCAAGTGGCTAAAGCGAGCTACTGACGTTGCTGATCACCAGTACCCAAATTCTCCCTACGAGCTTGGTTTGCTGCACGAGACGGGTTATGGCGACGATATTTTCCAAGACTTGAGTTATGCAGCACAGCTGTTCACCAAGGCAGCTGAGCTTGGTCATGTGGATGCGTATTACCGAATGGGAGATGCCTACGAGCATGGGAAATTGAACTGCCCCCGAGATGCCGCATTGAGTGTACACTTTTACACTGGAGCCGCTCAGGGTGGGCATCCTCTTGCAATGATGGCACTTTGCGCATGGTACATGGTGGGCGCGGAACCCGTTCTAGAAAAAAACGAAGACGAGGCCTATCAATGGGCCCTCAAGGCAGCTGAAACAGGTGAAGCCTCCCGACTTTTTGTGATAGTTATAATTTAGCTAATATTATCGTTTCATAGGCCTCGCCAAAGCTGAATATGCCGTCGGATACTTTACCGAAACGGGAATTGGGTGCAGGCGAGACCCACTTGAGGCGAACGTGTGGTATGTTAAGGCTGCTGATCACGGGGACAAGCGGGCGAAGGACCGTCTAGCTGTGATACAAGCTGCTGCTGCCGGGTCGACTTCAGGCAAAAAGGGCAAGAAAAAAGGCAAAGGCAAGGATAGCCCCAAAAAGCTGGAAGCGCGAAGACATAGCGGTGACAAGGGAGAGTGCAGTATAATGTGATATTGCATTCGTATAAAAGTTTTGCATTATGGTTCTTGGGGCATGGTAGTTTCATATGTATTGTTGGATTAGAGGGGTCGAGGCCCATCTTTACTTGTACCCTTTTGATACACGTACCATGGGAGACTTTTGAGTTTTGATTAGTATTTTTTTTATTGGGTTCCACACGGTTGGAGGAGAAAACAAAAGCAGCAGCGAGTACTGATCAGACATAAAAAAAATTTTGGTCCGTTTTTTCTTCGTTTTTTCCCTTTCCCTTTTATATTTTCCCTGGCTTCTTTTCCCTCCTTTGCAAATTATTGGGTTGTGTTTTTTTTTTTGATGCACCCCTCCTGTGTTTATCCATCTCATCATCTTGGCTACGGCGCAGCGGCATTGATTTTCTTTGCTTTGCTTTTAGGTATGTGCGGCTGGAATCTGATTTTTTTCATGCATTCATTCGCCCAGGTCGCGAGGGACTCATTTTTTTTTTTTTTTAAAAAAACCTTTTTAGTAGTAGTAGTAGTTGCTAATATCTTTTTCTCAGTTGTACGCCCCCCCCCATTTTTTTTTTT
>Ga0307514_10002360_pt1 | contig 19772 bp, 18 predicted proteins | sample 16_EM_MG_FD_203088 | JGI IMG/M metagenome (GOLD analysis project Ga0307514, IMG submission 203088) | Populus trichocarpa ectomycorrhiza microbial communities from riparian zone in the Pacific Northwest, United States - 16_EM | ecosystem: Host-associated > Plants > Roots > Unclassified | place... | reverse complement strand
AGCGAGGGCGAAATAGCTGTGTGCAGAAACAATCCGTGGCGGAGCTACCGTATAGCAAGGTTTTCCGTATGTCAGGGTTCCTTATAGCAGAGTTTACCTGTATATCCTTCGTCTGTTTTATCAATTGGCCTGTTCTGGATACCCTGCCATTTGGTTGTTTGGCCTGTTTGGGCATTAGTCCAAACATCACGTGGAGACGAGGGTATTTTCCCACAGGAAGAGCGGCAAGCGCAACGAGAGCAAGGGGGTTGTACTTGGGCGAGTGGGCGACTGTAGCGGACGCAGAGGAGGTGGGGGTACTACTGGCGTGGGAGGACTGTGGCAGGGTGGTGCTAGACAGTCAAGGAGTGATACAGAAGATATGGAGCCTGCAGTACGTCCAACCGCGGTCGTGGATCGAGGAGGCCTTGGTGGGGCAGATGCGGAGGCGCCCCAGGACGTTGATGTGGGTGAAGGGACACCAGGGTAAGAAGGCAACGAGGAAGCAGATAGGGGGGGCGAAGAGGGAGGTAGGAATTGGGCGGAGGTTGCAGAAGACAGTGATTAGCTGCGTTCACGGTTGTCCTTTCAGGCGTCCTTTTACCCGTCCTTTCAAGTGTTCTTGGCCAAAGGACAGGCAAAAGGACGGTTAACTTTGAATGCGACAAATGGATTTAATTTTGAGCATCTCCCGCTATGCTTTTAGAACAATAGCGCAAGTAGCCTTGATTTTAGTCTTGTTTTTCTTTCTTGTTGCAGAGTTTGACTACGGATACATGCAATATGTCAACAGTGCGGGACACTGTTGTGACAGTTGACAAGATATGTGTATTGTGTATTGATCTCTCTATCTATCGATTTACGTTCCTGTCTCCTTCATCCCCTCGAGCCTTATATATCCCTTCTATCTCATCGGTGAGTCAGTGATGTAGAGTTATTGATGTAGTTAGTGATGAAGCTGGTAATATAGAGCTGGTGATGTAGTCAGTGATGTCGTCGACGGTCGACCTCACTCAGGCAGGTCACCTGACCCTGTCCTGTCAGCAGTAGATATCGAGTGCGCAAAGCGCTAGTAAGAGTCTAAGTAAAATGTGTTATAGTGGGTGAAAATTTTCCCACCCCCCGGATGAACTGTAACTTAGACTCCTGCTAGCGCTTTCCTTAGTGAAAGGACAACTCGAAAAGGACGTGAAAGGAACAACCATGCTCCTCGCAGAAAGGACCGAAAGGACACGAGAAAGGACAACTGTGAACGCCCCTATTGCTACGCCGGCGGGTATTAAGCAAGAATTCCCGATATACCCCAAGGGCTCTGAAGTGGTCGTCGAGAGCGGTGAAAGGCCAAGTCTACATGGTCACGGATAAAGGCCCTCAACAACAGTGGCTATGGGAGATTGGAAAATCAGGGGAGCCGTGGTGTGTATGCGATGGATAGACGCCGCAGAACCCAGTGCATCTATAGCTACTAGGATGTTCCTGGGTAGGTGATGGCAGAGGGCGCAAGAGTGAGCAGGTATGGGAGGATGAGAAGTGGTGCGAGGCAGTGGCGGAGTTCCTTATATTAAAACATACTTATGTCACCAGCCCACACGTGCCTTGCACGTCACATACATATGTCACCAGCTAGGTCACCAGCCTTGCAAGCTCACTGACGTTGGTACCTGTTCCTCATGTATATAGCTGGACATTTGCTCAGTCAAGTCGCTCAATATAATCTTATCTTTTTCTCTCTGCCTCTCTGGTTCCTGTGAACTCTTCTTTAATGAACCTACTGATTCACCACTGCGCTCATACACTCCAATACCTTATGTAAATGTAGATAGTACGGAGAGGGCAGGGACTGGCCCGAGTGGAAGAGCGAGGCCACCTGGGAATTCCAGGAGCTGCAGTCCATCGCCATATTCTAGACAGGATGAATGCGATTAATGATTCTTTAAACCTGAATCTCAATTTAATTTTCGCAACGGCCTGGGCAGGGTATGGGCCTCGCCTGAATTATAATGACCAGGCAGCCTAAGCCATTACCTGGACCGCCTGGACGGACCTGCATGGCCTACCCCGTCTAGGCCAGCCTGTATAGCCTGGGGGCCGCCCCAGGCCACTACTTCCTCCACTGGGGCTGGCCCAGGCTGTTTCAAGCCAGCACGGACCCTTGGCCCTCAGGTCAGGTGTCTGGCTGGTAGGGAACACTGCCCGGTCACCACCACTGCCACTTCTGCCAGTGTACAACAGAGAGAGAGGCATGGACCCTACCTTCCGTCCTGCGAAAAGCTCTATGCCTCCCTTCATTTTCGTGCTTGTGGAAAGATTCAGCTCAAGTGGACAAGAGTCACATGTGGGGCGGGTATTGAATAGAAAAAACTCAACTTCACCATTTCCTACGGCCCTCCCAAACGAGGTCTACTCCCTGACAGACAGGGTCGGAACAACTGTAGCCCCCATCAGCAGCCCCAAGCGAGTAACCTCACTCCATACCCCTCGGATTGGTAGGCTGCATTCTTACCTCCTACAGAAGGTAATAAATAGGACGTGAGTAGCCACAGGAGGTGGGGGTAAGTACCAAACCCACAGAATTTGAGGCTTGCCAGGTGAATCTGCGGGTTTTTTTCCCCAAAAATACTCATTACATATATGCATCCCTGGTTGAGGGGATGTAGCGGGCCGGAGTCGCCCAGCCGCTCGGAATGCAAGGGTAGGGTAGGAGGCAGATCAGCGACCCACACTCGCAGAAAGCCACAGGAGACTCCAACACTGATGTCGCGCACGCCGGCGCCGTGGTTGTGGTCCACTTGTATGTACCCAGCCCTCTGCACGTGTGATGATTGTTGTTGCTCTACAGACGTTACTTGTTCTATGATCATGAGCTGTTTCTCCGTATAACGTATTTGACAGGGATTTGGCACACTAGGTACCGGCACTTCCGGGATAGTATTTAATTGTTAAAAAATCGAATTATCATGCAAGTGTGCTCAAATTGAAACGAGAGCTATAGTGTATATATAGAAGCCACCTGCAAGTGCCGCTCTTGGATGAGCATTGATATGTGAGGTATCAAGGATGGAAGATGGGAATTGGAGTATGTATAGACCAAAAATTGACATAATTGAACTATGGTCTGAAAGGGCTTGTGGGGCTCAAGATATATTGAATGTGATATATAATACATGTGGGCCCAGTATCAGGACCAACGGCCCGCCATGTATAGAGAAGGAGTAAAATACATAGCGGATTATGTTAAAAAATACATATCCTGACACATATCGGGATCAAATAGGCCGTATATCAGGTTTAGATGCTAACTTAGTTCAAATACATATTATTACTATTTGTAAGTAAATGTTAGATGTTATGAAGGTATGGTGGGCCTTGTGGGACACGGTGGAGCTGAGGATAATTGGCCCACTGGTGCTGATATCACAAAGAGTAAATTCATCTAATATGAAAGAAAAAGCCATGCTTTTATTGAAATAATATCTATGCATTGTAAAGTACCTCGGTCAAGAACCTGGGCACCTTCTAGCCTGAGTTAGTACCAAATATGCTCCAATTTCGAGACATTTTCAACTCAACGCATGTTGTAGCTTGCCAGTGGTACCAAGACTTTCTAGGAGGCCTACCTAGGCTTTATGGGCATTGCTCTAACAATGCGGTAGCCCTATGCCTCGGATTAAGTAAGCTGACCCACTGGATATCGGGAGAAGTTGACTAGCAATCCTCAACTATGTCACCTTGTACAATTGTCCCTATGGCCCCTCCATGCCTGTAACTAGTTTCCTTACATCTACTAATATTTACCAGACCATTTGTCAATATGTATACCCTATATTAAGGCCCCGATATGCGTCACGATATGTATTTCTTAACCTGATACTGGGCCCACATGTATTATATATCACATTTAATGTATCTTGAGCCCCACAAGTCCTTTCAGACCACAGTTCAATCATGTCAATTTTTGGTTCATGCATACTCTAATTCCCATCTTCCATCCTTTGATACCTCATATATCAATGCTCACCCAAGGGCAGCACTTGCAGATGGCTTCTATGTATACACTCTGGCTCTCGCCTCAACTTGAGCCCACTTGCATGATAATTCGATTTTTTTTAACAATTAAATACGGAAGTGTGCCACGTCCCGGTAGTGCGCCAGATCCCCGTCAAATACGCTAATTCCTATCTTTCTAGGAAATGGTAAAGATACCCCGTAAATTAGGCCTATATATTCTCAGAAACCATTTCCCTATTTCAGTCGAAGCTCTATACAGGTGCCTATTTGGGTACATACCTATCTCGGAAACTTCCGTGTTGGGGAACCAACCTGCACTCTGGCACACCACCAAGTGCCCACGCACCCCCATGCCCTGCCCCTCCCGCCTACCCAAGGAGCGAGAACTGTGTGCGAAATCTCCACTTTTGTTGCCAAAAAAAAGTTCTATGGATGGAGTGATGAGAATTGTAAATATATGCACGTGGTCACCACTAGCGCAAAGCTTAATTTTGTGTGGCTCGACTGCCAGAAAGTCTATAAAAATGAGATGGACATTGGAAGGAAATGTCAAGGAAATGATTATGGAATGCTACTGTTAGGGTGTAGGCTTGCTTCCTCATTCGGAAATCATTTGAGATGGCTAGAAAAAATAGATATGGATGAAAGTGGAAGTGGAAGTACAGTATCCTCGGAGCAACTCCATCTAGCCCTAGTTGCAACTACTACCTAAGGCGGTACTAAAGACATAGACTAATGATCCAAAAATGTCATGGGATAAAATTTGACGATCCCTGGGGAAACAAATGTGTGGCTGCCCGAAGATATCCTGTGGGTTCTGTTGAATGGCGGTACCTACGACAGGGGCATATCTGTAGGTCGTTTTCAGAAATGCGTGGTTTATTATGGATGCCAACCCCAAATTGTTTTTGGCACATGGATGCCTTGTAATATCTCCTGGGCTTGTAGCATTGGAAACTACAAAATTTACGCAAGACCCATTTCCTTACCTCCCGTCTTTCGGCAGCTTCGTCAAAACTATGGCATAAATTTCACCCCAAGGGTTCATGGTTCCCAGGGCCATGTTGAACCCTGTAAGCACGTGGTTCAATACATCGTTTCACTTACACTACTCCCTGTCATGTGCTCGGACTATCTCTGCATGATGAGTAGGCTCAGATCTGCGGTACTCACGCTGCTAGAATTGTTTGCTCCAGACCCGGGGACTAAGGGCCTGAGTTTCACCATGCCAACAAGCCCCCGATTCGCTCCACCAACTTTGAGGTGTGGAGGTATTTCCAGCTGGCTGGCTGCCCATCGCAGGGGACAGTTGCCCCTTTTTATTCTGAACTCGAACTGGTAGGAATGTGTAGTAGGCACTGGGGGCTTCTACTTGGTAGAGTGCAAACCAGGGAAGATATCAAGATAGCTATAGCTGCCTGTAGTGCCAATGCCAATTACGGTTTTAGAATGAATCCAAATGCGCACTGTACATAACTCTAGATTTCCGCGGGTGTCATTAACTTATCAAGCTGTGAAGAGAAACAATCCAACTCTCCTTATAGAGTGTGGATATAGTTTGGCAGAAAAGTACGCCAGGTGACTAGCTCATCACTGCCGGCATAATCAGTAATTAAGCACCCTCTGTACACTACCGGTATACACTACCGATATAGAATTGGAAGCTAAATAAATAGATTAGAGCCACGTGATTCCAGAAGTTATCCTGATGTTGGGAAGCAGTCCTGACACTCTGGTTTCTGTTGGTATGGGTGCGGTGCAATGCTATACTCTTGCACCTGTTGACCCAGGCCAACCCGCCCAGCTGAGCTACAAACTTCTGGAGGCCGACCAGATCGAGGCCTAAGGGCTGACCTCCTTCCAGAGTACCGAGATAGAAACCTACCAGGTATCATGACCTAGGTGTACAAATTTGGCCTGGAAATACAAAATGTGGCTAGATTATATCCTTTAGTTTTCATGGCTGGGTAAGCACTGACAGCATGCGCACATACAAAGTTTATACGTAAGAGCACCCTCGGGTACTATCAAGCAGTTGATCGTTGAGCCCGGAGCTCGCGTATTGCGGACTGGGTGTTAAAATCATAGGAGTGCATAAATACTTCAATACATGGGTTTTTGGTAACACGCAGTTTTACACCACAACATAGGTTATGGCAAATAATGTAAAAAAATATGTGAAGCATCGCTCAATTACACAGCTCCCCTAGGTGAAAGGTAGTAGCAACCTCTATAATTCTACCCCACTAAAGATTTATCAGCTATTGAAAATGATCTTTTGACCCAAGTTGTGCCAGATTTGAAGCTTTGTAGGAAACATCGCCACAATTAAGCTTGGGCCCGGAAACTGCAAATTGGTGCTCTCTACATTAGGAGATATTTCTTCCTTTTTATTTGTAGACTAGTTGTAGTAGTTACTATGTATTCGCCGGAAAACTGAAACCGTACTAGTACTTTGCATCAGTCATCCAGGGTCGGTCAGATTACCCAAGCCAGTATGAATATTCAAGCAAGGGTAAATCTAGCTTACAAGCTGTTATTTTCCCTATCTTTGGTTAGAGTAGTTTCAAGTATCATCTTTTATTCCCATTTAGCCAGAGGGCACACATCACTCAGAAACCATAGGCCAATTCATAACAGTCCCTACCACAATTCAATGTCAGCATACTACGGGATTTACAACCCACTCGCTGCTCAAAACTATCCAATTGTACTTTAACCTCAATTGGCCAAAAGCCAGACACTTACACATGGGTTATGAGTTGGTATAATTAGTCTGTAACCCCTTAGACTCCTGCTCATTAGGTCGCCTATTATTGACTGGCAATATATGTAAGTCCTCCTTTAAAGGGTGTCCCTGCATCTAAGCAACTATCTGCTCACAAGTTGGGGCTACTTGACTGCAGGTTTAGCCGGTGTGGGACTATTGATGACTAGCATGCCCTATCCGGCAATGCTAGTCTAGTTGATCTAGACACCTCTGCTGCACATGTGACTATATCAATGCCAAACTCTTTTTCCACATATTTAGTTCTCTGACAACCAGGGGGTTATGATACCTCATTCACTTCGATGGAGGGTGAATTGTCTCGTCTCGCAACAGCGTAATTCCTAAAGGGTGAAGCAAGTCCAGTATTACATTTGTCTCCCCACATTCACTCTCTGCAATTGTAGCGTTCGCACTTCCCCGTACACCCCCCCAATTTCCACCTGTATGCTTCTTTCCTAGGCCCTCACGGGGATGCATAGGTTAGGGGGTGCGCTGCAAGTGATAGATATAGCCAGGGATTTCACAAAAGATCACATGAACGACTCGACAATCAATCTCATAACTCCAGAATAAATAGCAATACTACATGTTCCGTATACAGTAGGATAATCCTCTGTGATTAATAGTATCCCTACTCAAACCTTCCATGTGTTAATGTGTAAACAATCCTTCGAGCTGCTCAATCGACACGAAGTCACCAATATGACCTCACATTTCATAGTATCATGACCCTGAATGTCAGCGGCTGAGTCTACGTAATGATCAACTGATATATCAGCTATAACAGGGGGCTTGTAAAGTATCAACTGCCGCTTCTTGTCAAGCAATGTAATGGCAGCGCTGATGCCCCCAAAACACACAATATATTAATCTCCCGGAGAGTACTCAGGTAGTTCACGTGCTGCTGGTATCTGCTTGTGACCCCCCACCTTTTCGTGGGGGTGCAATATACTGATCGCAGAGGCAGTAAGGAGTAACATTAGCATCAGCCGTGCTTTCCATCGCATGTTCTGGAAGCAAGTACCTATCACATTGAGGCCCTGACATAGAGTAAGACTACCCAGATAGGGCGATGCTTAAAGAGCTCCACCTATAATTGCAATATCCTACTGTAATAGGGTCCAGCGGGACACTGTGCACTCACCAATTCCAAGTGCGCCAGCGCCTAAAGTTGCTAGTCAGCGTTCCCCTAGATAGGCAACTGCATGCGTAGAAGCTCCACGGAACGAATCTTGCCGACCAAGGTACGGAGTACAGGCGAGACGAGAGGAAATAAATATGTGTTGTGGATCGATATCTAATCTGCCAGCCACTAAGGAAAAGAAGTCCAATTGCAATTATTGTAGCCATAAATAAAAACAACCGTTGTCACCGGCTAGCCCGAATAGGCTGACCGTTGAAGTCACAGCTTCGCAAAATGCAACCAAGTGGCGGTTTGCCGCAAATCAATCGAACCAAATTGGCGGGTCAAAATCAACCAAGATCTGTACTTTTATGTCACACACGTTACCGAGAAACAGGATAGGAAAAAAAAAAGAACAGGCAACTGCGGCTCTAATTTTATTGGTGATATGCTTACTACAAGATGTGAGCTCCAACCCAACAGACAGAATTGCTGGACTGTTGTGCCTGATTATGTGCCTGTCTGATGCGTCTGATGAATTAGGTCCCTGTATCTTGTGGTACCAGGGCTCATTTATTTAGAACCATGAAAATATATACATAAACCTCAGGGTGCAGAATGAATGACAACATCGATATGGAAAAGATGTCGCATTTTCGCGGTCCTCTGTTTTAGCCTGCAGAAGCATCAGTCGCTCTCTGTGTATAGGTAGAGTGCGTACAGGATGTACAGTAACTACATGGATGCACGTAAGCATACCTACAATGATATGTATTTCCTTAATCTGAAACCTCCAATGCAGCTGTTCAATATCCTCGTGGTGATGGTCTGATGCCGGCATGGTGTCTATGATGCCATAATATCGCCATCCCGCCTCCCTGGATCTCCATGCAGCCCAGCACGATGTTAGTCCTGCAGCAAGGGACAAATCGGACTGAGCACTGCGCGTATTGATGGGAGGATGGACATAGTGTCAGGGATATACCGTCAATGCATATCGTAAGCATGGGAAGTTCGTATAGCATATATATTATGCATATACATAAGAAGATCAAAAGCTCAGGCTATTATCCTAACACCTCGCTCTCGGTTTTACTCTGAGGAAACGTGGAGACCAAGCGAAATTGTGGCAAAAACTCCCTGAAAGTGAGATAAAGCACGGAAATGAATATACACACTTTGAAATACCACTATGCAGCTGTCATAACTCGAAAGAGTACTGGTGTGTAAAGAGTAAAGGAAACCCAGCCAATGAAAGGAAACTAAAACAAATGCAGTTCCCACGCCCGTCCCTGAGTCCTTCTGTACAAAACTTCTCATCACAATAGTGTCCCAACTGGGCACGTGGCCATTGTGTATGTACCATCCCTAAGCAAGTAGGTTGGTAAGAGAGATTGACAGTGCCGGAAATTGAGCTGTAAATGAAACCAACCCCCAAATAGAGCGCAATGATATAAACAATTCCAAGCCCCTTCAGTGCACCTTAGTCTGATGACGCCATTATGCAAAGGAGAAATTAAGATATTTTAGGGAATATGAAGTGAGAACACCGCTCGACAAGCTGGTCAAGAAGGTTAGTGGAAATGGAAGCACACTCTACGGGAGAAGCGGCTTCGTCCTGTCGTTCTTGGTCGCCTGGCGTAGACACAGCTTAAGCAATAACAATGCCCACAATTACAAGTGGTGCACTTGCAGGTTCGACCACATTTACAGCAAGACCACTGCATTGTGTGTGATAAATAGGTTGTGCAGGATACTGACTAGAAAATGCGAGGCGTGCGTGGTTCAAGAATGCGAGCGGTAAACACTGGCACTACCCTATCCAATCCGGTATGACTCAGGTAGATCTATTAGACAATCTGTTAGTAAATCGATACAATAAGTGGAGATTTCAGGTAATTTTTTCAATGGTACCTTGGCTTAACGTAGTCGCCAGCTAGATTTCGGTGAATGAGGATAGCTATAATATTGGAAAACAGTGTTTTTTCCCTGCAACTGATTCGTATGTAAAAATTGGGATATTCAAGTCCGCGACCCGAGACGTTTGTTGGTGTATTCGTAATGGTTGAGCTTGGAGTCCGTTGGGTGTTGTCCCAGAACAAGAAAAAACAGAAAGTGCTAGAACACGAGAGGGGTTCTAGGTCCTTCTAGAAAGTGTTTGACGTGCGGTGTAGTTCAGGCGTTGTGGTGATCGTAACCTGCAGGACACTTTCAGAATCACACCGAGGATGTCGGAGGAAGATGTAGTGGTTTCGTTCGATTGGGGAGGGTATGACACGTCCTGATATAGTAGCAGCTAGCAGTGGCAATATTTTGTGCACCTGTGGGTAATCTTCGGGTTGGATATTCTCGACCTGAAGCTCACAGAGAAGTAGGATTGGGGAGGGGAGGAATAGGGCCCTCTTATCATCCACAAGCCAAAAAGAGCAACGAGCGGCCAGCAATATGTCTGCTAACTGAAGCTAGAATAAGCAGCCCCTCGACCTCGAATGTTCCACCAGGGAACCCGCATCCTCAGACCAGGCAGGCCATGTCCTCCAGAATTGTTTCAAACGAAACAGAAGCGGCAACCCCATGTAAGGCCCACTTTGTGCAATCCTGCAGTTAGGCTCCACAACTCGCGTAGTACTGGTGGGAATTCTCTAAACTCTTCAGGTTAAGATACCTCTCGTCATTTCCAAACCTTCTTTGCATGCATGAAGCCATGGCGCTGTGGTTCACTTTACCACAGATGAATTTCAAGTTGCGCTGAGTGTAGCATGAGTGCTGCCATTCTCCAAGCACATGTCTCAATTTCTGGGTGGTGTTTCTTCACAATGAGGTACTAGATGGTAGGCAGGGAATTGCCATCACTGTGCAGCAAGCTTGTAATCCCAGTTTCCAAATCAAAATACGACACAGCTAGGTAGTCTGGCCTCGATCCAGCTAACCTGTCACCAACTTCATCCGTACTCGGAGGGTATATGTGCTCGGCAGTCTTATGCAACCACACATATGTATGACCTCCGCGCAAGCTTAATATTTATATCCTACCGTCGTCTTAATTATTCATCTCCTGGATATTATTTCACCAACCCTGAACCTCGCATGTATTTTTGGAGAGTATGAAAGTGGGGGTAAAACCCACTCAACATTGTGCTCTGGTCTAGACGCTCTTTCATAGCAACCAAACTTCGAGCGCCTGTTATCAAGCGGTGACAGGTGCTCACTTCTAAGGAAAAGGCGGAACGAAATCAGACCGACCCGTTAACAATAAAATACCAGGGGTATCCAGGCATAATTCCACTTTGGTGGGGTCACTTGACAGCTTGTCGCCGAACCGTGCGGGTGGCACAAAAAGCCTATCGTGAGCAGAACTGCATGCGCTGATGGATACACACTCGTAAAATAATAATACTGAAAGCCAATGATAAACTCATGAGTTTACGTTTCAGCGGAAAAAAATAACCCTTGACCTTCATTTGCCACTGGAGAGTATACGTAAACGCAGAGGCTCCCGAAAGCTTAAGACATGGATGTGGCAAGGCTACTTCTATGAAAAAGCAAAACACGCTTACCGTGTCGAAAGATGGAAACAGAATTAATATTGGATCCTGAAACAGTCAAGTTCAGCTCGAGTGTGAGCCTCGGCCAGCCGATGCTGTTGTTAACGTTAACGTGTTGCAATATTGTCTTCTGGGAATTGATGGAAGAGCTCAAGGGATGTCTTGTGCAACATGAATCTCTAGGCTGAGTATGAGTTACCTAGGCTATCTGCTCAGGGACCCTTTGGGCTTGTTGCATTTCAAAGCCGTGCCGGGCTCACCTGACGCTAACAACACTGACGTCAACCGTTAACCGGTATCTTATCCCGAGCGGCCCCAGCCCACCAGATTCCTTCCGGGGGCCTATTTTGTTTGCTTCGGTTTCGACCATGATTGGGCGCAAGCGCCAGTGCGCCTCGCCAAGTTCCCTTGACAGCCGATGTTCCCTTGTTTTAAATGGGATATCACAACCTTTCGGAAAAGCCAAGCACTCTAACCCCTTGCAGAATACAATATTATGGCGAACGTTTCGACATTCAAGAGGGACTCCAATTTTGCAGATACTGCTACATTTAATATTTACAGCTGCATCCCACAATACCTTGAAGGAAGAGCTCCACCTGCAAGCACGCACCGGTGAGACTGGGCATCGTGATATTGCGCCATTACCTCGAGAAAATCTGATCCCCGTCCCATACTAACTTTGCCATGCAAAATAGTTCCAAACAGCTGCTTATGCCTAGACGTTAGAATTTTTGCTATGTGTATCGTGATAGAGTGGGGCCACGGTGAATATTCAGAGACAGTGTTGAGCCTCCTCTTTCTCTTTGTTTTTCTTTTCCTAGGGCGGTGTGTGAACAAATGCAACCTACCGTTCTTATTCTCACACTTATATCATGCACGTAAGCAAGGGGCTAGTGGGGCACCTTATGTCTTTATCTCCCCACCTTTTCATATTTCCAAGTCATTGGCAATCACGCATTCCTGGTCGCCTCAATCACATCATCGTGCCTCCATTCCACTGACCAGTTGCGACTGGCAGAGGTGTCGTTTAAGAGAAACATTTATTACTAGAACCCGAAGGGTACGTGTATATTACTCTGGCCGGGATAAATGCACCATATTTGGACCTCACGTTTTAATCCCAAATCTATTGCAGCTCAAGGTTTCAAGATGGGAGGGGGTAGGTATTGATATCATTTCGGAAGAAAGACGTGACAGGGGACCCCTTACGTCGTGCTTTAGGTTGCTACTCGTAAACGAGGGGTTGGGAGCTCTCTTGCACTGAGTCGCAAGATAAGGCACAATGTCTCCACATTGCATTGAGACGATAATCAATATATGGTACCAGTGTAGTAAAGTGTGCCTACTCTGCTTTCTAAAAATGAGGATTTTCTGGAGAATTCTGCCACTTGAGCTGCAAAACGCAGACCGCAGTCGCTGGTTTGAGTCCCTGGTAAAGGGTCACCAGATACGAGAAAAGTCTAAAACTATACGCGATGGAGCCGCCTCATATATAGACTTAGGTGTATGGACTCGAAAAAAAAAATAGGCGGTGGTCGGAAGGCAAGCGTGGAGGGGCCAGATTCAACATGGATATCTCTTGGCTTGATATGTACAAGTTAGGTAGTATGTACAGTATCGTCAAGTATGTACATTACATATCACGGAAATTTTTTTTTTTTTTTTTTTGAGTCTATACGCCTTTCCCCCGAAGGGAGCCTTAGGCTATGAGGCGGACATACCACGGAATGAAGACCACATGTACGGAGTATATGCACGTGGCAGCCACCTCGTCAGAACTGGTAAAGTCACCAATACCCTAAGTCTGGGGTAAATCACGTGACAACCGAACTTCATGATGAGTACAATTGCATACTTATTCATGGGTGGTGAGGATGCACCATAGACAAAGAGGCACAAATAAGGAGAAGAGTGGAAATATATTACTCAAAGACAACCTAACTGGTACGCAGCTCTGTGCACGGACACTTACCAGCCAAGAGACTTCCGATATCATCGATAGTTAGGCATGAAATTTATGATGCGGGAAATTGATTACACTTAAGATTGCCGCACTCAATTAATAGCATCAATACCTACATGTGGGGGGCAGGATTTGGGGTGCGTCTTGTCCATACAGAAGATGTACGGATTCAAATGTGCTACCTTTTATTAAATTTTGGAGCTAGTTTAGAATAATAAGTATGCACTGTACTCCCTAGTGTATGTGTTCTCGTTCCCCCCGGAGCATAATTATTTTAGCGCGTAGGTAGATAAGAGACTGGGACCGAGAACATAGTGTATGTATGTGTGGATACTACAACGCAATACTAATCTACTTGTGGAACGAAACACTCGCCGCAAATCCGATTTGTTTTTTGAGTCAGGAGCATTGATTTCTAAATATTCTTCATGTTTGAAAGCATTATACCATGGAAGTGCAATTCTTGGTGAGAGTGCGGAAGGTACAAAGTCGACATGTGAGATTATAGCATCACCTTACATAGACACAGGGATTCTGACTTCCCGCAGCAATCGCAATGCTGCACGTTCCCCAGCTTTTTAATTTAGAGTATATACCTACATACATACATACATACATACATGCATACATACATACATACATACATACATACATACATACATACATACATACATACATACATACATACATACATACATACATACATACATACATACATACATACATACATACATACATACATACATACATGTACATAGTACGTACAGCCGCCTCATAGCCTAAGGCTCCCTTCGGGGGAAAGGCGTATAGACTCCAAAAAAAACAAAAAAACATAGTACGTACATACGGTATACCTAGCTCCCAAGTTTTGGTACTCCTCACGGGACCATGACGAAGCCCGAATGGATTCCAAGACAGTTTTACTGTTGGTTATCAAAGCTAGATCTATGTGGATGGACGGTCAGTAAGTACCGACTGTAATGTAGGTATACATGCATAACAAGAATGCCAGCAACCCTTACGGAACTATCCGCCTAACCATTAACCTTGATGGTGGCCATGCATATGGTGGATTGAAGTAGTTAGGGAGGTGATACCAGATGTTATCTAGGGTATCTCAGTCAATGTATATTATATTGCTATACCCCAGCTGAGGCCATGACAATGTAGTCTGATCATGAAATACCTGATATTTACCAAGTTAAACACATCCACGCAATTTGATATCAAGATGAGTGACAGCTGGATCAAGCATACATATTGATAAGAAGCCCCGAGTGTGGTAAGCCTCGGGCTCTTGTACTACATTTACTCCGGAGGCTGACCAAGCATGAATATTCAGAGTAGACTGGTAGTCTTTTTGGAACAAGCCTCTTGATTTTGCTGTATTTGTCGAAATGGAAGCCTCCAAATGTGTACGTTTTCCTCAACTTATTAATTGCGACGAATCCAACTCAGCTCTATGTTTCTCGGGGATCCAGGCTATGGTGTTGAGCAGAAAAATATTCCCTTATAATTTATGTATTGGGGCTTTAATTTGTTATCCGCGCATCGACTACACCCCGACATCCCTTTAATATAACGCCTCAGTCTCAGCTCATGATACTAGCTAAACCAACATGTACAGATACCGCGACATGTAAGCTCGGTTGTCCTACATTACGCTAGACTTGATCAAAAGAATTTTCATGAAATATGCCACGAACTTTGCAACCGCTGGCTGATACCTAACCACTGTCCCGTTTCATGGATTTATTAACACGCTGCCGCTCGAGGCGCCGACCATGCCAATTCTGTATTCACATCCTTGTTTTCCATGTGTGTTCTAGCAGCTAGCTTTAACTGCATGAAAGGGGGCAGTGTAAGCCAGCTGTAGGGTTAGGATCACCTTCTAGAAGGTATGTCAGATTTTATTAGTGTGCAGTTCGCCGTCCAGGCTCTGCTGCGGGACATGGTAGAGTATATACGCGATATCTATTCGACTTGTTATAGATATTTAAGTACATGTATATCCCGAAGGAAGATATATAGATGTACATACGCTAAGTAACGCTTTCATGGCCATTACCTTTCGGTGCTCTTGTACCTAATTGCCCCTGAACCGCATGCCTACTGGTAGTGGCCTGCCATCGGTGACGCTAGAATGACCTAACCAGAGATGGATGCCTCTCACGCTAGCAAATAACCGAAATAACCCTAAGTGCATACCCTTTTCCACCATAATGGATATGGGGGTCTCCACTCTCAGAATATGCGGTACGCACACCTAGCCTACCAGAATCCCAGGTTCTGTGATCCAGGAGTCAGGGTGGCAATGGAAACATACACCATGCGCGAGCCCGTCTCTTCGGTAGCGATTCTCGGGTCTGGATTTTCTAGGTACCTTTTTTTTTTTTGGCAAATCATTAGTCTTATTCATATTATCTGGTATGTAACGAGGGTACGCATCCCTGGTGGTGGCTAGGCTGGATTGTCCAACCTCTCGACCGTGGCGGTCGTTACATGTGCTCAATATAGGAATGCCTTGCATCATCCCGGGCCCTCCCATTGCCTAGCTAGGTACCTTGACTTCAGCTTAGCGGAGGTTTGTTAGATTCTTATGGGATGGGGTAACAGTAGCTCAAGTCCTAGAGTAGAGCCTCAATTCGGTAGCTGTGTCGCTGGGTTTACGCTGTACCTAGGCGCCTACATACATACACAGACCTATATTCTACTACTAGTACTTGTTGTTTATTTGCTCAGAGTGAGTGGCAATTGGCTATGCGAAGTCAAAGCTAGGATTGAGTGGTGTGTACAAACAACCTTCGAACTTCTGAGCTATAAGACAAAAGATTGTTTTGGATAATTGCTGCTGTCACTCCACCTTAACCCTAAGGGATGGGAATGAGACAATTGCGCAGGGGCAAGTAATTATGAGTGCCTATCGAGAACCTAATATCGCTGGTCCCCTCTCCAACCTTTTGCAACAAAGCCCTTAATCTGTTGTTAGGTAGTTCTAGGGGTCTTGCCTGCGTCATAGGATTAAATCATTGGCCAGATAATGTGGTTCACTCGGGCTGGAGTATCTTACAACATAGTTAGGAAACATTTTTTGCATTTTGCATTTTTGCAAACTAGTCACTGCTTAGGATTCACTTTCTGCAGAGATTAAATTCCAGAGGGACTCTGGGTGCAAGTTCCTGAACATAGAATGCGAAACCTTGCAGTAACACGATCATGTTACCACATGATTAGGTACAAACAGCCAGCGTAAATGACTAGCGCCCCAATATGGAGCAAGAGGCTGGTCAGCGTAACGAGGGCTAACTGGATGCTATAGCGCTAGTATGATTACGGGTCTATGTGCCTATGATAAATTGGGGACTGCTGCAGGTTCGCAGATATTGAGCGGGGCTCACTGCATTCTGCAATCGATGCATAACATGTGCAGGCTAAGTTTTTATCAAACTGGAGTGGGCGATCAAACAGCACAGAAGTGCTGATCATGAATGTATAAATCCCACTTTATCTCTAGCTATCTCAAGAAGCTGGACCTGTGTAGCATGAGTACTGTATGGTCAAGGCCATATACCTATACAATTAACCTTCACAGAGAGAGAGAGTGGTAGTATGGTGGAGATCACCCAGTGGTGAGCGAGGGTTGAATTCCTGAGTGCACGGCTGAAGCTGCTAAACTTGTTTTGATCCACCCTGCTAGCAATTTCATTCCCTTGAATGCATGTACGTTGCAGTAATATCGTGACCGACCCTGGTCAAGCTGAACCGGGGTCGGAAGGTTCTCCACTTAGGTCCGTACAATGTTGGAGTTGCACTTGTAGCAGGTCTTCACTGAACATCCTCCAGTAGTTGAATAGGTATTTACTACGTAAGTCGGATTGTCAATAGAGACGCTCCAATTGGGCCTTGGAGTGGTGCCAAGTTCAGGAGTTGAGAAAACATCAGTGCCTTCCGTTGGGCCTCAAGGGTTCTACATTCAATTATGCATATATCGGAAGTCCTATGGTACACCGTGACCCTGCAGGGATATTGATGGAAGTAGATATACACCCGGGCTAGGCAATTGTTAGCTGTAATGACCACAGAAGGGAAGTTAAGGGTTGCCCTGTAGTAGCTTAATATATGAACACTTCATTCGCCCACTGCAGTAGATCTAGATCTACTGTATAGCCCTCTGATTATGACGTGAGGGCCTATCCGGTTTCACCAGTTTAACGGCGACGGCCATGTAAATTAAACAGCAAGGCACCTGAGTGAAGAAGCATGGAATTAATTTAACCACAGGGAGAGAGGCAGGAACTGGCCTGGGGGTTGGACAATCCCCTGGGCGCTGATCATGGATGCGATCTTGTCATAAGCTAGACCGTTTGAATACGAGTAATGATTTCCATCCCCCAAAGAATCCAGTGCCCGGCCCGGGTCGCGCAATAATAGATAGAATAGCGTAATTATAGACCTGGGCTCCTGCAGCTAACATGGTCACCTACTTAGTTGCCCATACGTAGGTAGGTGAAGCTCAAAGCGAATGTCCGCCCGAACTCAATGTGATTCATCCGAAGCTGGGTTGGGCAGAGGAACCTGCAAGCCTGATTGCGAGCACTAGATAGTTGTTCTGGGGATATATAGAAATTACATGTCACCTAAGAGGGCGAAAACCACAGAATTTCTTAATTAGGCCACCTGATACTGATATGTATATTGGGTTCGGGGTGTAGACCTGATTTTAGATGCCCATATAATACTTAACAAAGTTCTTGCATAGTTATGGGTTGCTGAGATAATACTGTATAATTGGAGTCCCAGTTGTGCCGCTGGATGGACATATAGCCTTGCTGGCTATGAAGTACGCTATAAATGTAAACAGGATAAGTATGTACAGTACTTATTCGTAAGTATGCCACACGCGCCATACCACGGGATTCTGCGATAGATAAACTTAGTATAGTTCAATCGTACCTGGGCTGAATGAGCTCAGATACATATATGTTACTCCCTCAGGCAAAGTAGGCATACATGTTTAGGTAATGCCTTTATAATTTTTGAATCTATTCAAGAGAAAACTTGGTTGAGTTATGCCTGAAAACCTGTTTAGCCGGTTTTTTCCGTGATTCACGTTCCTTTGAAAAATCGAAGATGAAGTAAGTGTATCCCAGCACCGGGCGCACCTCCCGTAAGAGGAAGGTCCAGTTGGGTAGACCGATGGGCTGTAAGCTGTATGCCATGATGTTGCCAGGGAAGTATGACTGTTGGGCATGGACTGGTCAGGGTCTTGGCATGAGACTACGATCAATTTATTTTATCGAAAGCTATTAGGTATCTGACATAAAATTACTTGAGCTTATCCCTTCCAGAATGAGTGGAATCATGCAAACAGGTTGAAATCTAGATATGGAGATTTTGGTGCGATATCGCAAACACACACTAGACTATATGTGAACCCCCTTTTTTTTTGGAGGAGTCATTAATCGCATTCAGCCTATCTAGATTATGGCGATGGACCGCAGCTCCCTAGTCGCCTAAGGGGGCCTCTCTCCACTTCCGGGCTGGTCCCTGCCCTCCTCATTCTCCTCATAGTTCCTCTACATACAGTATCCTCTCTCTCCCCAGAACCTCGTCACCCTCCTCGCCCCGCATTTCGCTATTTACATCAAGAACCTCGCCACCTCTGCGCACCATTCCTCGCCCCCGCATGCCTGTTCCCATGATCTTCCCATCCCGTCTCCTGTCCATGGGTACCTCTGTAGATGCGCTGCGTTCTGCGGGGTCTACCCGTTTTTATTTATTTAAGTAATCATTAATCGCATTGAGCCTAGGTAGACTATGGCGATGGGCTGCCGCTCCTGAGCAAGCTAGGGTGGCCTCTCTCCTCCCCACGGGCCAGTCCCTGCCCCCCCCCACTATCTACGATATTTACATAATAAAATCCACCACCTGCTCACACCACTTCTCATCCCGCCGCATCTGCTCCTTTGAGCGTCCCTTTCCATCACCCACCCACGGGCACCGTTGTAGATGGGCCGCATTCTGTGGTGTCCATCCATCACATACACAACATGATTCGTCCGTCCTGCCAATCTCCTTCAACCACTGCCTCTGTGTTCCCTTGTCTGTCACCATATATACCAGGCCTTTGATCAGTTTGTCCGTCCTACCGATCTCCGTCAACCATTGGCGTTGTGCGACAGTGGGCTTCCTTGTGGTGTCCCCCCAGCCATCTTCGCCGACCCTATTACACTTCCATCCACTTTGATGTCAAATTGCCTTGGTGTCAGCTAGTCATTAATCCAAGGACAAAGGTTTTCAATGCCACGGCGGCAGGGGTATAAATTTTACAATACCACAGCGCTAGCAAAAAGTTCTACAATACCACAGCGACACAGCCAC
>Ga0307514_10002359_pt1 | contig 19781 bp, 17 predicted proteins | sample 16_EM_MG_FD_203088 | JGI IMG/M metagenome (GOLD analysis project Ga0307514, IMG submission 203088) | Populus trichocarpa ectomycorrhiza microbial communities from riparian zone in the Pacific Northwest, United States - 16_EM | ecosystem: Host-associated > Plants > Roots > Unclassified | place... | reverse complement strand
GTCTGGTGGATAGCCAGTGTTATAGGATTAGATACCGGCTTAACAACATACATCGATAATCTTAGGACGGCAGGAAACGATCGAGGAATATCTTCAACACCTCGAGATATAGCTAGGGATATTAGTGCAGCTTCAAATACGCAAGAAGCCATCATACCGGCAAACTACATTAGCGATCCGTTAAGGAGAACCCGGAAGGGAAGGATCAATCCTCGGCCCCTAAATAAAAAACAACTAAATCGATTAAGGGCTATTGATACAGATACTTTGACCAAGTATCTTTCCAAACGGAAATAGGATCTACGGCAGTGGACCTAAGAGCTAAAGTATCATCGGATACAATAGTAAAAGTTACTTAGGGAATACACCCCCGTAACATGGAGGCCCCGATCTAGCGAGTTTGGAGATGCACTTGGAGGCCCCGATCGGGCGAGTTTGGAGATGCACTTGGAGGCCGTGATCGAGCGACTTTGGAGATTCACTTGGAGGCCGCGATCGAGCGAGTTTGGAGATGCACTTGGAGGCCATAATCGAGGGTGATTGGAGGAGTACTAGGAGGTGGTTGATCAGGAGGTGGTAAGTTCGGGAGGGAGGCGCGACGGGAGCGGAGACTCTATTCATTGGTTAACTTGTAATTGTGCGAATGTAGAGAATTGAGTACAATATGGTCTGCCAAGAGATGCGAGACTGGCTGGGTGCGGGAGACAGTCGATCTTGGGATGATGCAGTACGCAGTGAATGCAGTACTCAGTGAATGCAGTACTCGGTGTATGCTGTACTCAGTGTATGCTGTACTTGGTGTATGCTGTACTTGGTGTTAACTCTTCATTATGGCATGGAGAGATAGAGAGGGATGACTTAACTTCGTGTTCTTAGGTAATGGTAGAATTGAGGACAAGAAAGAGAGAGATGAGAGGGTACAGGGGGAATCATCATGAGAAACTGGGACTTATGAGAATTTCGTGTGCGGGTCAATTTACCATCCCTCATACAGCGTGTGCGAGTTTCGATCCGGTGTGTAATAACACCGATACGAGGTCATCCCAACCCAATCAGGCAAGTCATACCCCTGATTACTCATATCCGCTCGTATCCTCCACCTCGTTTTCATCTTCCTCCCCCATCTCTCTCTTTCTCGTCCACAACTCTACTATTATTGCAGAACACAAAATGAAGTCATCCCTCTCTATCTCGCCATGTCATGATCATGAGTTGGCACCAAGTATAGCATACACTGAGTACAGCATACACCAAGTACAGCATACACCGAGTACAGCATACACCGAGTACAGCATACACCGAGTACAGCATACACCGAGTACAGCATACACTGAGTACAGCATACACCGAGTACAGCATCCATCCAAGATTGATTGCCTTCCCTTCACTCTCATGATTATGAGTTGACCCCTGAATGTAGCTTTAGCGTCCGGTGTGCCTCTCCATGAGAGCTCAAAGGTAAAGTCACCTTGTCACATTCCCCCGGTTGCGAGTTAACTAACATGAAAAGAGTCTGAGCATCCGGTGCGCCGTCCATCGACTGCCTCCCAACTACTCATCTAAACTTGCTCGATTATGGCCTGCAAGTGCATCTCCAAACTTGCTCGATTACGGTCTCCAAACTTGCTCGATCACGGCCTCCAAGTGTATCTCCAAACTCGCTCGATTACGGCATCCAAGTTCGCATGATCATGGCCTCGAAGTGCGTCCACACACTTGTTTAATCACTAGCCCCAAGTGCATCTCCAAACTCACTCGATCACGGCCTCCAAGCGTATCTAGACACTCGCTTGATTGCTGCCTCCGAGTGCATCTCCAAACTCGCTCGATCAGGGCCTCCAAGTGCATCTCCAAATTCGCTTGATCACAGCCTTCAAGTGTATCTCTAAACTCACCATATTACGGCCTCTAAGTGCATCTCCATAGTCGCTCGATTACGGACTCCAATTGCATCTCCAATGTCGCTCGATTGTCGCCTCCAAGTGCATCTTCGAACTCGCATGATCACGGAGTCCAAAGTGCATCTCCACACTCGGTCGATCACTGCCCCAGAGTGTATCCCTGAGTTCACTCGATTGTCAATTTCAGGCGCACCTCGAATTGCTCCCAAGCACCACCTGCAGCCAGTCGAGATATACCATGTGCAGATGGGTAGCTATATAGATACATAGATACATAGATGGGAATACAAACTGAATACATGAGTTTTAAAAATCATTGAACGATAAGTTGTAGCAATGATTTCTAGGCGCACCAGCAGTGTTCCCAAAGATGATGTTGTTTTTCCCAGACCGCTCTACTGCGATTCGAGGTGCTTGCAGACGTATCTCCGGCGCTCCCAGGTTTGTCCCCGGAGCTCCCAGGTGCTCCCAGGCTTGTTGTCGGTGCTCCCAGTTACTCTGAAGGCCGGCAGGAATGCCCTCCTAGGGTCTGATACTCTCCTGAAATTGAGGCATCCAAGTTTACACTCCACATCCTCTCAGAGACTCCTGGAGGCTTCCAGTGACTAAAATACATTTTGCTGATGTCTTGCCCCGTAGACTTTAGGGCTGCTAGCCGCAGAGATTCAGTGTGCGCTGGCTGAATATGCCAGCGAATGAAAGGCCACAGTCATGTTTTTTCAAGATGAATATCGAGGTACATATTGTTCATCACCTAGGATAAATCTTACTGCGGAAGCCCCTGCACTCATCAATCATTGATTGGTGGGCTGCTTCAAACCCCCCCCTCTGTCCCCCCTCCCACCAGTATATTGTGTAACTCCGCTAGGATAGGTGCTCCTCAATTCCTGTCGGCGGTCTTCAGCATGGATTCACTCTCGTCTAGATCCTTCGGAAGGCCAATTCCTACACTTTCGGTGCTCCCCCGCTGGGATAGGCACTCCGTAAGCCCCTCTGTCTTGATTCCGCGCTCAACTATTTTATTCTGCACTGTATACTGCCATTTGGATGCTTCTCAGCCTGGGATGGGAGCTCCCCAATTCCGTCCGGCGCTCCTTGGCCTGTGTTCTCTCTCCAATATTGCATTTCACACTCTGTACTCACACTCCCTGTTTTCGGTGCGCCTCCACTGGGAGAGGACTACTCTATCCCCATTGGTGCTTCTCTGCCTGGATTGGTGTTCCTTTATTTCATTACTCACTGTTAGGGTCTGTCCTTTAACAGCGATAATGATACTTGACTATACCTGATGCATACATAATTGCTTTATGCATAACACCTATGTATGTGATACTCAAGTGGTGAGTAATATGCTCTTTAGCGAGAGTTCATATTAGTCGCACGAAGGGTGGGTTCTTCGTTCACACCTGGATACTTTGCGGGATATGCATGGTTGTCATGCATGGCAGTTGATAGTCAAACGCAACTAAGAGGACTCTTCTCCCTTACTTGTACCGGGCTAGGATCAGGCGAGGTACGTTCCGGTCTAAAGAAAAGTCTCGACCTTCATATGACGTATCTGAGGGAAGAATGATGTACACGCAGGCCTAGAGTGAACACTACTCATTGGCTTGAGTGGTCTGGATCGCAATGTAACCTCGTATCCAATATGAGCTTACGCGTCAACATTCTCCTTTGGCATAGTATCGGTTGGTTGCGAATTAAATCTATGACGCAATAGAATAACTCATCTGCATGAGGGATCTCAGAGGCGATAAGCATTATCAACTTGGTTTGTAGATGTTCCAACTACCGACTGGTACGAATGTGAGAAGTCTAAGTTCAAGTCTGTCTGAGGCGTTGGCTAAATGATATGTCGTGATGCATGGCCTGATTATATCAGGAGCGAAATGCTTTGAAACTACATTGCATTAAACCATCGTCCTTAGGGCGGCGGTGAGATATCACAAAGCGCCGAGGGGCGAGGTTGTGATAACCCTATCATGAGCATTGTAGTATTGCAACCAGGTGTGGGGGCCCGGGACGTTGCTATATTACAGACAGTGTTGTCACAGGAAGGAAGAGGGAGAGTCAACACAGAAACACCGAAGACGATCTTAAAATATTATTAAGAATTCTATCTATCGTTGCCAATATCATTGCTTCCCTCATTCATACTCGTGACTGGGCACTGTATGCCGGGACATCATTATACACCTGCCGAGCATGTACTGCAGAAGAAAGTCGAGTCTTTTGGCAATCTTCTGTTTCGATTGGAAGAGCACCGTTTAACAAACATCTACCAGGTGGTTTTTCTTTTCTGCGAGTACGAGAATATCGGATTCCTAGTGCTGAGATATCTCAACACCAGCGCACTACCATTTGAGGAGTATTCCGAGGAGTGGTTATTTGACGAAGAAGTTTCATCTTCGTCCATATAGGAGACGGTTATTGGAAACGGATCAATTTGGAAGCTGTTGCAAGGAGAGGGCAAGAGGTTGAGTTTCAGGAAGAAACGAGGAGAGAAAGAGCAAATAGATAGGCGGCTGTACTTAGATTCAATATATGTTGTATTGATTATTGGGATCTAAACACCCCCGTAACAGTATAATATTTTATATACTCTACACTGTTATCTGGAAAGCGGATAGTACAACATACAGCTCTATGACACCGGAGCTACTACATCTAATGTTAGCAACGGTTTGGGACCGTCACTTCAGGGTCCGGGTCAGGGTCCAAACCGAACTGTTGCCAAATTGGCGGTCCGGGTTGTCAATTAACCCGAACCGTCAACTCGGGTACGGTTCAAAGGTAAACTCCCAACTCGCCTGAATTGGGCGGGTTGTCAGTGGGTTGCCCAGCAGGTCCATCTATAGATTCAAATAAGGCTCTTGTTTTTGGAGTTTGTTAATAGTATCTTATAAAAATAGTGTTTTCAAAAACCAATAATATGTTTTTGTATGCTTTGCAGCTTGCAATGTAGATTAATTTGGAATTGTTGTTATACCTTTGGTATATTGTATTTTTGCCAATAATGGCGGTCAATAATTCCGTTATGAACGCGAAGATTAGCGCGATGAGTTGATTACCAAATATGCAACAACTAAAACTGTTGACGCTCTGTTGACGCTCAGTTTCAGGATGCGGCAGGGAGCATTTCGCTGTTGTTTTTGCCAGTAAAGGCTGCCAATATTTGATAAATGGATGTCTGCAACCAATCGGAACTTAAATTAGCCAAGATGCGAAGCTAAAAATTGTTGACGCTCCGTTGATGGTCATTCTCAGGATGCGGTAGAGAGCATGTTGCTGTAGTTTTTCCCAGTAAAGGCTGCCAAAACATCGGTTATGCCTAACAGCGACCAAAGCACTGTATAATTACTGTACTTACAAAACGACAAATTGTTGACGCTCCGTTGACGCTCATTTTACTGTATTGCCCAATCAACATCCGCTGCCATTGACAGTAGTTTTCATCATGATTTGAACTTATTGGTAGTCTTTCTGACAGATTAAGACTTGGCCCTGTGGCAAAGCCGAGTGCAGTAACATTCTTGCACTGTTCGCTCGCACAGAACTAAAATTTATGTGTCTTGTCAAAAGCCTCATTGCGCCTGCTATACATCTGTGTATCAACCGATATTCACAAGCTTCTGCTCACCATTTGCCCATAATATTTCTCTAACTAAAACACTCGGTCAAGATACATAAAGAAGCTGGTGAAACATTCACGCATTCTGTCCTACTTTTTCTTCACTCCCTTGTTCCTTCTCGTTTCGATTGCATTGACCATCACCAACACCTTTCCAGCATGTCTCTTCGACTTCTGTGTAGGCTGAATCAATCCGGGAACATTTGGCACGGCGCTCACATCCCACTGCTCTGGGGATTCTGGATCCTCGATGCTATTATCTTGCTGCATACCAGGTTCAAAGTCCGCCGCACAATCATCTTCAATGTCGTTTGGATTATCTAAGTTCCCATTCCAGTCAAGCCAATCTTCAGTGTCCAAAATGCTTTTAGGTGCGGTATCCCCGTCACTTTCGAGTGGATGACAGTTCATTCTTTGGATTCGGTGGACATTCAAGATTTGAGTTTGTCCTCCAGAGAGGTCCTGTGCAGACAAAGGTGGTGGCAAAGGTGATCGTTCTGACAATTTAAATGCAGCCACACCATCATGTCGAAAGAGTGACCAGGATGCTTTGACGATCTCTTTGGTGTCCGAAATGTATCCCGTGGCGGACATCTGCTTGATTTGAGCTCGAGATTCCTTCTGTGTAGCAAGTAGGTTCTGGCTGCCCTGCCACATCTCCAAAAAGTCGTGAACGTTGGCCATTCTGTGCAATTTCCTTTCCTGCGCCTCTGTCTTCATTTCCTAGTCATTTTCTGTGTTCGTGTTATCCAATTCTGAGTCAGTGCCTGCCAAATTTCCGTTATTGGCTCGAGCGAACTGCCTTACGACGAGTTTTTAGCGAAGGGTCTCGCCTGTGGTGTTTGACTGCCTCCAGCCGATCCCATCTCGGCCAAGAGAAAAACTGGCCTCCACTCTGACACCATGTGGTATGATAGAGAATATGTTGCGCGTCACATTGCAGAGATCGGCGTACTTTGAGTGCGTTTCCTCCTGTTGACGCCACCAATTGGGTATGTCCGGTCTCCAAAATGTACTGCTAAACTCCATTGGGTCACAGTGGTAATCATTGAGATTTGGATTAATTTGCCCGCTGTTCTTTGGTGCTTCAGGAGGCGGATTCCAATATGGCCTGGCGGCGGTCAATAAGCGCGCAGCGCGATTGCTTCGTCCGGGTGTTGTCTCAGCCACATTGTTTGGCGTTAAGTATTCTTCATCATCGCTGGACAAATCATATGGATCAAAGGATGATTCACAGGATCCTGAAGCCGTTGCAGAGGAGATGGGATTGCTGCCTGGTAAGCTTTGGAGTTTATTGATGGGCACCCGTGGATGTTTGGCGCAGTATTCATTCTGCACATACTTCATCAGCAAAATGTATTTTAGTCTCTGGAAGACTCCAGGAGTGTCTGAGAGGATGTGGAGTGTAAACTTAGAAGTGTCAATTTCAGGAGAGTATCAGACCCTAGGAGGGCATTCCGGCCGGCCTTCGGAGTAACTGGGATCTCTGATGACAGATACAGGAGTACCATGGGAGTCATTGTGATAAGTTTGGGAACACGTCGGAGCGCCAGAGAGAACTTTGGGTGCACCTGGAAGTGTCGGCGAACCAATGAGGAAATCACAAACAAACTCTGCGAGATGCCAGGGTTCATATAGATATTTATTCGGAGGGCTGCAGGTGTTATCTGAGACTCTCCGGATGTCCACGAGCAATCGATTTCCCTCAACCGCGAATATGGTGCATGGATCATTGTTCATTATCAATTCTGAATCATACTGGCTACCATCTTCTTCAACACTGTATTTATTGCCTCGCTACATTATGGTACCAAAGAAAAAGGCAAGTGATTCAAATATAAATGCAGGCACACCGAAACAATAACCGGACTAAACAGTCAAAAGATATCAATCAATCATGGTGTCGATGTCATCCACTACTTCTCCCATCTCATCAGGGCCAACGAATGCAGGAACACATAATTCATCAACAGCGCAAAGAAGCTGGAGGTGCTCCTTGTATTTGCTGATTATTCATACCTGGCGAGTGGCTGAAATTGAATTCCAATGTCGTTTAGCTCAATTTGTGATATCTAACAAAGGTGTAATGAGATGTTAGCTAGCAGGGAATCTAAATTGGGGCTTGAGAAACAATATGATATATTCGAATGAAAAAGGGGACCAGCGACCAGGGAAAAGAGGAGAGCCAGAAGGGAAGTGCTGTGTTGCAGGAGCGCGGAATGAAAAAGAAGAGTGCCAAATCAATGCTGCGGAGCGCCGATGGCGATTGAGGAGCGTCCAAACTAGCGGAGAAGCGCCGAAATGTGGGGGGGGGGTCCGGAGTGCGGAATGAAATAATGGAGCGCCAATCAAAGGGGAGGAGCACTAATGGGGATAGAGGAGTGCTCACTCAGCGGAGGAGCGCTGAAAAGGGGGAGAGTGGGTAAAGAGTGCGGAACCCAATATAGGAGCGCCGGTGGGAATTGAGGAGCGCCCATCTCAGGCTGAGGAGCACGGAAATGGGGGTATCGAGCGCAGAATGAAATAGAGGAGCTCTAATCAAGACCGAGGGGATCAAGGAGTGCCTATCCCTGCGGAGGAGCGCTGAAAGAGGACGAATTGACTGCGGAAAGAGATAGAACATAGTGAATCTAGGATGAGGAGGGCCGACGGGGATTGAGAAGTGCCTCTCTGAGTGGAGTTTGCGCCGCATGGTGGGGGGGTGTTTTTTGAAGTGGACCACTAATGTGTGATTGATGAGTGCAGTGGCTTCCGGTGTAAATTTTATCATAGGGAATGGACAAATGTACCTCGATATTCATCTTGAGAAAACATACCTGTAGCCTTCTTTCCAGTGGCATATTCAGACAGCGCACAATGAATAGCTGCGGCTACCAGCGCTAAAGTCTGAGGAGCGAGGGGTTGGAAATACTGGGATGTTGTTGGCTGGCGCCCCAAGCTATTGGCCGTGAAGAAAAATTGGTGGTAAATGAGATCAAGCACTTCCATTCTCGTGAACCATGATTTCTTATCCTCAACGACCTTGGAGAGATATGCATCGTCAAACAGGAGCTCCTTAACCTGGATCGGAAGCTCAGTCTCGGAGTGCAAATCCAACTGGTAACTCTGGACAACAGTTCGACATGCCCCATCTGCCAACCGTCCTTGAATGGTTCTTATCTTCAGTTTCAGCTTTGTATAATTTGTGGCGTAGTCAATATCGTAAATCTGATAGAAGAGCATTAAACAGAATCCAATACTTACAGCTTTTCGTGTTTGCAGATCGATTTTGAGAGATGGACTGCTGGGCAATTGACACACCGATGGTGTACCTGCAGGAGCACCTTCTAATGCCCGCTGTTACGGGGGTACTTAATCCCAATAATCAATACAACATTTATTGGCTTAAGTACAACCACCTATCTATTAACTCTTTTCCTCGTCTTGTCCCAAGACTCAACCTCTTGAATCACTTGTCCAAGAGCGACCCAAATCAAATCGTCGCCAATTCGCATCACCGATATACAGAAAGATTAAACTTCGCCTTCGTGCAGCCACTCTTCGGCCCACTGCTGGAATGGTACTGCGCCGGTGTTCAAGTACCTCAACACCAGGTAGTCGATATCCTCGAGTTGACAAAAACGAAAAATCACTTGGTAAATGTGGGTTAAACCCGCTTCTTCCAGCGGATAAAGTAGCTCGCTGAATAACCCGACAACCTGTTGGACAGCGTATTCGGATTGTGTCAAGTGTCTCCCAGACATATGTTGCCTGATCACGTAGGTGAATAAGGGAAGTAATGGTTTATGTATGTAATAGATAGAATTCTTAATAATATTTTAAGATCGTCTTCGGTGTTCTGATTGTTGACTGTGGATTGCTGCTTGAGCTTGTTCTTCTCATTGCCAGAGCAATGCCATCTCTTTATAGTCGTCTTCGAGGGTTTGTACGCCCATACCTCAACGCTATGACTCCACTGATAACAGATACGTGTTACGTAAATGAGGTATTAAAGCTTTAGCGCTCCTGATAAGAATCAGGCCATCCATTTCGTAAACTACACGTCATGCAGTGTGTCAGATAAAACTTGAACTTAGACATCTCGCAATCCGTTTGCATCAATAGTTGGAACAACTCCCGATCTTAGTTGGCAGTGCTTTATCGCAAATTGATGCCTCACCTTATCTGCTCTTTGGCTTGCGTCATAGATTGAATCGGCGATCAACCAATACTATGCCAACGTAGAACCTGACGTGTCACCTCATATTGGATACAAGGCTGACGTTGCAATGCATTCTAACTCACGCCAATGAGCAGGGCTGCTTCCGGCCCCATATCTTCAGTCGACGTCATAATTCCCTCAGTCACGTCATGCTTAGGCCGAGACTGTTCTCTTGGGCCGGGGAGTGCCCCGCTGACTCTTATCGCCTGAGGCAATAAGTCGGAGATCCCGCGTACTCGCATATTGACTATCGACTGTTGTGTCTCGCAAGACATGTCCCGCTAGTATCAAGTATAGTAAATGTGGTTGAAAACTATGCACACGGCGAAAGCAAGCTTTCCCGCAATGGCGACATAGTTGCATCATCTTAAGTGAATCTGCTAAGTGTTCTTGGTCACTTATTCAATCAACACGCGACTCCCATTTAACCCTGCTAAAGGTCATAGGACTAGCTTACTTTGCCCGTCATGAAAAGGTGTTATGCATGTCACGTGACTATACCGAGAGTAACTCCGTGACATGTATTCATAGGACTAATGCAAAGTACCATTATCGCTGTCCGGGGAGAACCCCTAACACCCACTGACGATCCTGAGTTTCAATGGCAAGTTTCCAAGCTTCTTCAACCATCGAGTATTTGTCATCGGATAATATTGGCCGAGGAGTTTTCGTGAATATGATTGCCTCCATGAACCTTTTCGCTACCTCAAAAGTAGCCTTTTGGTATTGGGGAACGTTCTGATCGGCACTGGCCTTGGGCTGTAGAGTGTTCTGGTCTCCACTAGACTCGGGTTGGAGCAGCGCCTGGGCGGATAGTGCACGGTCAGGCTTGGATGATTTGTTGAGGAGGGCTGACTTTTGGCATTTGAGCAGTGTTGGTGCCATTGACACAGGTGGTTTTCGGGGATTTGGAAGGAGAGGGCGTGCAATCACAGTATCGGCACGGCTCCATTTCTTTGGTAATGGAACCCTTGTAGTTCGTGATGACTTGTCCCGGCTTGCCTGACCTAGAAGTAGGACCTGCTGCTGGTGATCCAAATCATCTTCTTCGATGTCGGATGATGATGTGGTCTCTCTGGTTTCCTCACATTCGCCCTCACTTTCATCATCACCGATGTCCTGATTGGTATCATCATCCTGCATCATGAATGAAATCAGGGATATTGGTTATCCGTAATATGATGCACGAAGGCAGATCATTGGAAGGCAAACATTTGATGGGAAATGAAGATTGGCTGCTTTCTTGAATGCGAGTGTTCTCTCTAGGTGTGCTTCTTGATTCTTCTGTGAATAGTGATTCCTCACCTGGCTGGGCGTAGGTTCCATTTGCTGTAATGAAAATTGGCAGTTGGGGAATGTGGGAGAGAGTGTATCAGCAGTAAATATAAGATTAAGTGCAATAGAATAGGGGGATGAATGGAGCAGGAAGTTGCACATAGTCGAGGAGAATGCAATTTGAGGCATGCCTTGAATGTGTCAGGAGAGATGACTTCAATGGTTCATATATATATTGAGGACGGCAGTCCGGTGTTGCGATTTAGGTTGTTGTCAGGTGCACTGGAATTGATGAATTCGTTGTCAGGTACACCGGAAATGATGGCTCCCTAATGCCGAATGTTAGCAACTCCTATCAACAACACTCTGTATAGATGCAAGAATTGGAGGTTAGCTTAAGCCAATGCACATAGAATAGAACAAGACGCACCTGAACGAGACGCACCGGAAGAAAACTCGTGACATTAACTCACCCTTGGTGCTGATCAAATGGAGCACTGAGAACCTGAATGAAAACATGTGCCCCTGCATATCACTCCTCTATACAAAGTAATTCGGCGTGAATGCTCGAGCATTTGAGGTGACCGCATGGTATAGAATTGGTGCAGCATTGAGAATCTGCAGAACTCAATGAGTGATAGCTGAGTTGCAAGGGGTCATACTGAATTTGTTATTGATCAAGGAGAATGATGGATCTCTGTATGTGTTATATCCGCCGGAAGGACACACGTATATTCACGGTAGTCTATTGTATCCCGATGCTGCAGCTAAGTTAGCAGTCGATAAGGCAATATTGTAACCATAACTTCCCTTTCATGTGTTTATCTGGGCCGTGTCTGCAGAATATCCTTCAGAACAATATTCCAGTCAATGGAGGAGGGAGAGAATTTGGTATACAAAGGAGAGATACATGTGTAGAGATACAGGCGAAGAGAAAATATGGTAAGGTACAATGGATGATTCAGGGGTAATCTTATGGATTGAAGCATTCGTCGATGCCAAGATTGCTAACAAATGAGTCATCAATACTCACTCACATTCTGATTTTGCGCCAAATATCTAGTAAGTTGGACACCATTAAATCACATATTCATTATGAGTCTCTACTACAATATAGACTTAAATAAATGTTGAGGTTGAAAGCTACATGCTATGACAGTATGAATGCATAGTGAGACGTCATCTCACAGTGGGCAGAGGAATGATGATTGCCTGCATGTATGCAGTTCCGGGGAATTGAGGTGCACCAAAGATTAAATGGTTACGATAAGATTCATTCGCTGGGGATTGCAAGCTCCCCTTACTCTGACAGTTAATTGCAATCTTCGAAGTTGTCTTTAGATCACTCGAGCTTTCAAGAGTCGCTCTCTTCGAACTTCTCTCATGATGGAAATCGGTTCACATAATCTATTTTCAGATACAAGTTTTGGTGGCCTAAACATACATTTAGTCAGAATCAAGTTAAGTCTGCATTCAAAGCATTGACAACTTAGGCCTCTTTGAGTAAGTGGTACATGGGTGAGCGGGAGTTGCCGGCCATCTTATAGAGTCACTGAGCAGAATCTGTCTTTTGGGATTCTCGCTCTCAAGCTGCAGCTCTTTTGACAGAGCTCGATGATGCAGAATCTATTTTAGGATTTGGAAGCAGAGGTCCAAACATACTACTAGGCAATATCGAGTTAAGTGAGGTTGATAATTGGCGAGGTCTATGCATCTATGGTTTAGTTGTGCAGGGCTACCTTCCTCCAATGGGCAGTTGACACGGAGCTAACAGTTTAAGGCATGTTAGCGGCGGCCTTCACATACCGATTAAGCATAGATTGATATATTAGCAGAGGGCGAGCGGGATGAGCCGCCTGCACCTAAATGTGCAGTGTCTTGAGAGATGACAATCTGTGTGCACAGCGTCCACTGATTCAAAGCCGAAGAAAACATGATGAGAATGAAGCAAACTAAAGTATAAAGTGCACTATGAAGTGGGGAACATGCGCTTTGGAGGCGTACTGTCGCAGTTGAGGCGTGCCTGACCTGGAATGAGACATTCACAATGAGTCGCAGCTTGCCAAAGTTGACCTCATTGAAATCCAAGAATGTCATTCTGGACTGGATTGCAGGTCTCAGTTGTGCCTGAACTTCAATCATTGGCCAAATCATAGGCCAGGACATATCCAGCAGCGAGAAGTACAGCTTTGCCATGAATACCTGAGCCGTGTCTCAGACTCCGACACCCTGGGATGCCGATCTGAGGTGTGCCCGAACGACTATGATATTCCTGCACAAGCTGCAGCGTTGCCACGAATAAGTGAGCCCATGTCTCATAGTGATACTGGAACTCAATAATCGTGTCGACTGTGTTGATTGCGGAATGGGATTGGCAACTATGCAGTGACAGTCATGACGATATGTGCCCAGGACCCTGCGGTGCACCTGAACTATGAGCATACGCCAGCAATAGATGCGGGATTGGCACGAATGAGCGAGCCGTGTCTTAAATTCTGACCCAAGTACCCAATATCGCCTAGACTGTCTCCTTGCCAAATTGGATTGGCAAATAAGCAGTGCTGGATCTGTCATAACACGACTCAAAACATATGCCGATAATTCTCCAGTGCACCTGAACTTGAATCAAATTGCAGCAAAAGCTGCGGCTTTGCCCGGGATCAGCCATGTTGGTGTCTCATTCTGACACAGCTATTCAATATCGCCATGACATACTATATTGCGAAATTGGATTGCCAAATCTGCAGTGCATGATCTATCGAAACGACATTCATCACATATGGCATATGGCCAGGATTCTCCGGTGCGCCTGAAAGTGGTTGAATTCTGCATGGTTCACTCTTTGGACGTCGATATGTGTACGTGGCCATAGGTTTCCGGTGCACCTCAAAATTGCTACTGACGAATGATTCGAAGCCGTTCACCGCATCATTCTAAAAATTCAACTCAGGCCATTTATCCTAAGATTGGGCAGCCCGGGAACTTGTAATTTAGCTTATTAATCGACTTCATCTCTTATTAGTCATTAATAATAACAATCACGAACGCCAATGAAATCTAATAGTAATAATCAAGAATGCCACTGAAATCCCACTCGAGCAATTTCTGATTAAAGACTCCACAACTCCAACAGCAGAACTTTGATTCACTTTAAAAATGGCAGAGAGGTTTCATTTATGCAGAATAGTGTGCCTTACAAATGACCTTTTGACTATTTGTATTCAGTTAAGAAGATTACATTGGTTGAATGTCTAAAGAGGCATACCTTGATGAAGTGTACATAACAATTTAAGATGATAGCTCATCCGACTGAAAAGTGTCATCATTCTCTGTCAGCCGCTTCGTATGGTGCTCACGAGACTCCACAATCCGGTAAATCATCGACGTGGTGATGTTCGTTGACTGATTAAGCCGTGCAGGACTTTCATTTGGGCCACTCCAGAGAGCTGGTGGAGATTACTCGCGTGGTTATCATAGCCACCAGGACCCGTATTCAGTAACCATGTATGTGGTACTCTGTTTTGCTCTAGCCGGACAACTCGTGCAAATGCCTGCTGCTGCTCGTTCAATACCCAGAACATCTGAGTTATTACCGCATGGTTTGCTGCTATAAGATTTAGGCCGGTCCCACCCACTTTGGGTGTCATTACAAATACAGAGGGATTTCGTGAATCCTGGAATTTGAGCTGCATTTCTGTCCGTTCATCATTGCCCATTTCTGCATACATGTGGAATATATCCAAATGATCTGCAAAATACTTCGTTAGCCACCACTTCAAATGATGAATTTGGCCAGGAAGAGGACAAAATAGCACTGCTTTTTGTGGAGGAGGTGCACTGGGGAGAGCCTTTTCGTGTCTTTTTTGTTCCGGAAGGAGCGCCTCTCTTAATGGGTCATCTTCATCAAGTTCGGGATACTCCGCAGGTTCTTTGACAACCATTGGCAGAAATGTCTCTCTCAGCGATCGGAAAATCGGCGAATGTTAGGGGTTTTCCTTTAGCAGCGGTAATGATACATGTTTGAACGGAGCAGGTACATGTGATAAATCTTAAGGATACTCATATGCAAAACACCTACCTGTGATTACGTGAACATGGTTGTCAGTCAAGTGATCCTTAGCGGGATTACACTTGAGCCGCGTGTCGATCAATTAGTGATGACTATGGTCACGCTAGCGGATTCAAACATGATGACGCAATTATGTCGCCATAACTGGGAAGTGAAAAACCTTCAGCAGTGCGCATAATTATTGGCCACACCTATTAAACCCTGTTTAGCGGGACAATGCATAGTTAAGTTGCGATGACGCAGAACAACATGCACAGCAGACGTAATTGCAATATGCGAGTACGAGGGATCTGCAAGCTCACGCGCAAAGCGGTGAGAGCACTTGCGGCACTCCCCGGTCTATGGAAGGTCGAGACCTAAGCATGCAGTGTCTGAGGGATTAATGACATTGGCTGAAGATAAGAGGCCAGAAGCATACTGGCTTATTGAGTTAAGACCGCATGCATTGCAACGTCAAGAACGTGTCATAATCTACGCTAGCGGAGTATCGGTTGGTCGCTGATTAAATCTCTGACGCAATGCCGAATAGCCAAATTAATGGTGAGGCAATTAATAGTGAAGAGCTATTAATATTATATTGCGATAAGCACTGATAAGACTAAGGTCGTCAGATGTTCTAGCTACTGAACAAATGGGAAGCAAGATGTCGAACATGAGGTTATGAGCTGACATTATTTGCGGTTGATATCATGATCATGAGGACTGCCTGCGAGGGGACGCAAGTCTTAAAACAGCTCATGCATGAACACGATAACCTGAGGGAATTCGTGGCACTATCGGCGGAGCACTTCAGTTGTTCCGAAGATAAGCTATCAGGCAATAATGATGTCGTGCCGAAAAGCCGAAGGCAAGCTTGACCTGAGGCACCGATTATAAAAAGCTCACATCGTCCCCGACGATGGAAAGAACCAAGCTCTAGCAGCAATCCACAGTCAGACATCACAAGCGAAGAACACCTTAAAATATTATTAAGAATTCTATCTACCAAACTTTACAATTCCTTCCCTCAACCATTTCCGTGATAACGCTCTGTATGTGTTTGTGGAAACACACTGCATCTCAGTACGCACATCAACAACTCATCGAAACTATCGGCGAAGGAATTTTATATTGGAACGTGCAGGGTTTAACCCACATCTCCCCGCATCTTTTATTCTTAGCCATTATCAACAATATCGGGTACGAAGTACACCGGTACATTACTACCGGACTATTACCTTACGAAGAGTGGTCCGACGAGCGACCTTGGACAGACGAGGAAGCGTGGTAAGTTCATATTCTTAGAGAATAAGAGATTGAGTCTGGGAAGACGAGGAAGAGAGGACAAGGAGATAGGCAGCTGTATTTAGTCTAATAAATGTTGTATTGAAACTGGGACTTAAAATACCCCCGTAACAGCGAATCCCCCCAAGTATCGAGTGCCCATTCATCGTACCATTGTCCAGAAACGTTGTTGCGATCCTCCGTGTCTCCCTATACTAACTGAAAACATGCAAGCCGCCATCGATGAACTCTCCATGCTCCCAAAGAACCACGTGAAGTGTATCTCTCCACCAGGGCCTTCAGTTTGGCTTGCTCGTCCTAAGTCCACTCAAGATCAACGAGGTGTGCATTCTCCTTCGGTATCCGCACTAGTGGTTTTCCGTTGGCAAGTTTCAATTCTGACCACCTCCTTATCGTCCAACGCTTTGTAATCTGAATCATGCGGTGCGCCACATCCTGTTGAGCTTCTTCATCTTCAGTCCGGATAGCATGCATTACACTCTTCACTGCGGAATAAAGTGCATCTGCACCATGCTGTTCCATCACCATATCATCCTCCGGATCTTCAGGCGCACCTGAAAACAGCGACATAGTCTGATAATACCAGTCATTGAGTGAATGGAATCCCGGTGTAGCTGTGACTTGAAGTTTGAATCCAATTTTTGCATTCATTGCAATTTGCCAGCCCATACTGTTTTTCATCTTGTACCGATGGGACTCATCAAAAATCCCAAAACTCCATGCACAGTAAGAGAGTTGGCCATTTCTTGATGGTTTTGCTCTGGATGTTAAGGTATCATACGATACAAGGTGGATATTCCAACGGTTTTCCGGCTCGTCAAAACTGGTATTCAGATTCTTGTGGGTGAGATTCGCATTTTCGGCACGCAACAAGTAGACCGGTTTGAATTCGGTTGCATGTCTCATCTCATTGATGACAGTCTGAAAGTTCTCTGCAACTCCGGGCATTGTTACCACCAAGATTGGTTCAAGGGCTGATACAAGTGCTGGATGCCCGTGAGGTGGTGTTGTCTGTATCTCCAACAGGCAGCAGGGTACAGAATTCAATCTCCGGAGCGGGTACCACTCTCGTTCTTCACCGACAATGCCGGGAAAGTCGTTGCATGCCAAAATTACCCACTCTTCAAGGGTATTCCCCCATAAAATGGATAGTGGCAACCCCATTACAACTTTCTCGGTGAGCAATTTGCAAAGCATTGGTGCAGCTACTGAGGTTAAAGTCTTTCCAAGACCTATTTCATCCGCCACCAGTGCTCCTGGCATATCGGCATCCCAAACCCCCCTCCTCACGATGAACCAGATGGCCCAAACCTGGTGCGCCAGAAACTCTGTTCCGGGCAGGCCTGGAATTGATTACTTGTGGCCTGGAACCTGGTCATCTGTTGATTGACGAATAGGATGAGCATTCAGCAGCCTGACTGCCTCATCACGACACTCGTGTTCAAATTTGTTGTTGATTGTGCTGAGAACTTTATTCAATACTGAGCTGGTATTTGCTGGATCGAGGACCTCCTCACCATCCTCCACTTGCTCCTGAACCTCACTTGCATCTTTGTCTCTGTTCTTTCCGTCCTCAATGATATGTTTCAGTTGCTCGGATGTAACCTGGGAAGATGGGCTCATATTCCGGCGCTCCTGACACTCATCGCGATGTTAGGTATTTCACAGTCCAGCAACCATCGGAACAAATATATATGGATGCAATACAATCAATTTTATTCTTTCAATCAGAACTTACATTAATACAAGTATCATTCTGTTGCCCACCATCCTCCTCTCCCTCCTCTCTTCCACCCTCGTCAGAATCTTCCAAACTCAATGTATAATGATTAGCAGTTGTGCACATCTAGCCTTAACACGGCTAGTGGGGATTACCTTCGCCGGTCTAATTACTGGCTCGGCAATCTCCTTCCCTGTCGCTCGCTTCATTTCGACCAAAAATATTTTTGGATCGTGTCAATGTTTCAACTTGAAAGCATTTGAAAGGCAACAGTTGTACGAAATCTGGCCATATATGGGGTCCGTTATTATTTGCCCGTTTGTATATAATCCCATATCCTCTTCGTCCAATTCGTTCTTCTGGAAGGTGCACTTGAACCTCGATGTTACAGTGTATGGCTCTTTTGGGTGTCCGTTTTTGTTGATGAAATCAATCAGCTCCTCCCAGCGCCTCACATTGGTATACGAGGCTTGGAGTTGGTTTGGGGATAGAATGACATCCTTGCCATTCGACACCCGGCAAATCACAACCATGAACGTTGTATTTGGCAACTCTGGGAGGTTACTCCTCGCCTTTTTGCTCGCACGCTCTCCAAAATCTGTCGCCGGTCGCTTGTTGCCTCGCCTTCACTTTTTCCTCGCCTGCCGAATTTCGCTTGCACATTTCTTCATGAACATCTCCACCCACTGCCGACAAATCCATTTGGCATTATCCAAATTATCCAAAGGCAACCAGGTCTCGAATGGCTCCAACAAATCAGCAACCGCTATCTCCCAGTGCAGGGGTACATCCCGTAGCTGTTTCAACCGGTTCTGCCCCCGGATTATGGACCGATGCTTTTTCTCGAGGCACCCAGCCGCCCATCCTATCTTCCACTTGTTGAACGCGCTGTAGTTGGCCTGCCCCATCCTTTTGGCAAATTGCTTCAAGGAGTATTTGGTTTGCTTCAGGCTGACTGGGGGTTTACCCACTGCACCACTAAAGTCCAACGAATTGTCGCTCTCATCATCTGCATCATATTCGTCGTAGGAAATCTCCGGCAATGGGGGCAAGTTCGCAATCCTTGCGACATCTGTTTTTCGCGGTTCCGCAGGTGGCAGGAATTGTTTCGTTGGGAGGCTAATGGGAGGTCTGCCAGGTGCGCCGGAAGGAGGTCCAGGCAGAGGAGTAGAGCTGGAAGATGTTGGCCGATTGACTGAATTCGTTCCCGGCGGTCCTGGAGGAACTATCGGTGCACCTGGAGACGATGGCCCTTGTCCTTGGAACAGCTGCTGGGGAAACATTTGAGACTCACCATAACTGCCTTGCATCAGCAAAATGTATTTTAGTCGCTGGGAGCCTCCAGGAGTGTCTGAGAGGATGTGGAGTGTAAACTTAGAAGCGTCAATTTCAGGAGAGTATTAGACCGTAGGAGGGCATTCCGGCCGGCCTTCGGAGTAACAGGGATCTCTGATGACTGGTATGGGAGCACCATGGGAGCGGTTGTGAAAAGTTTGGGAGCACCTGGGACTGTCGCCCAACCAATGCGGGAATCCAAACTAACTCTGAGAGATGCTGGGTTCTTATGGATATTCATTCGAAGGACTGCAGGCGTTATCTGAGATTCTCCGGATGTACACGAGCAATCTCCACGTATGATGCATAGATTATTGTTCATTATCAACCTCTAAATCATACTATAGTACCCAGCATCTCATCAA
>Ga0307514_10002358_pt1 | contig 19789 bp, 27 predicted proteins | sample 16_EM_MG_FD_203088 | JGI IMG/M metagenome (GOLD analysis project Ga0307514, IMG submission 203088) | Populus trichocarpa ectomycorrhiza microbial communities from riparian zone in the Pacific Northwest, United States - 16_EM | ecosystem: Host-associated > Plants > Roots > Unclassified | place... | reverse complement strand
TGGTGAATGGGTCGTTCCATTCATCAATGATTGCTGAATGGTACGCGCTAACGTGGGTCTGTGCGTGATTGCTGAATGGATCGTTCCAACTGTAAATAGCGCCCCATTGGCCAATGGAACAGAACAAATGCTTCAGGGGGCCGCGGTCGGTGGTGGCGTAGACCAGGCCTCGCAGCACCTCTCTGTCCCACTTCAAATATGCTGGCCTGGTGTACGTAGAGTGGAACGGCCTGTCTGATGCCCTGCAGCCGGTATTGCGATTCAGGCTGTGGCATCCATGCACCTATCCATCGCCATAGCCTAAATAGGCTGAATGTAATTAATAATTATTTTAAAAAAGAATCCATGCTCCTATCCATCCGGTCTTCCTAGCCATTCTGTCCACTTCCACATTCCCAGTGACCCCACTGTGCCCTTTCATCCACATCAGGGCGTGCCCCGTCGCTGCTTTCTGGAGCTTCTCTTCTATCCATGACTGCGCCCTCATGTAGCCCAGCTGGACAACCCGCACTATGGCTGTCCACTGTCCAGGGCTTCTACGTGCACCCACTTCTCCCAGGCCATCATAATGCCTCCTCGGTATCTATCACTGTCGCGTACCGCCCCGGATACAGCCTCTCTACCCTCGCGGCCGCTGCCGTGGCCCCTTTGCCGGGCGTCGGTCCCTCTGCCCTGCCCTACCCGTCCGAATGCTCGCCTACCGTTGTCTCCTCGGATGCCGCTCGCTGCCTCGGTCGTTCCCGTGCCTCTGCTCCCCTCCATCCAGCGCGGCAGCTGCACCTTCAGTTCTAGATATTCTCTGAGGATTGCCCCCGTCGCTTCTCGGAGTGCTGGGAGCGCTCTCCCGTAGACTGACGCTACCCACCTCACCATCTTAACTGTCATCAGGTCCTCTAGGCAGGGGATCCCGCGGGGGCGCACATAGCCTACCGGCTCTCGTTCCTTGTCTACTAACCGCAGCCTACACGGGGAATACTGCATCATTTGGCACAGGTTTTCAGCATGTCTAGGTCACGGTAGGGGAATATCATGTCATCAAGTAGGAAAGGGCTGTTATGCTAAGATTGGTTGGGTAAAACAGTATATCACCTGGAAGAGAATAAACAAAAGCCAAAGTACATAATAGATGAAGGACAAAGGGAATAGTGGGGAGAGAACAAATTTAAAACAAGTCAAAGGAAATCACAAAAATATGATCTATCCATAGTAATAAGGCCCAACCCGGTTCCTCTGCTAGGTGTATGCACCACTTGTGTCTTGGTGTCCATGTCACTCTTGCATACCCTAGTTGAGATCTTTTACATTTGCACTGTGTTTTGTGCACGCAGCAGCGCTGAGGTTTCCTTGGTCCTTGCGAGCATCAGTGCTGTCTTGCCCTTTTTGTCTTTTACATTCACGTCTACCCTCCGCTCTGCCACCAGTACTTTCACAACAGCACTACAATATGGAGCTGCATGCATCAATGCTGTCTTACCACCCTTGTCTTGTGCATTGGGGTCCACATCACCCCTCTCAAGCAGCAATCGCACGACAGCCTCGTGTCCTTCTCCAGCTGCCTCTATCAGTGCTGTCCTACCATTCTTGGCTTGTGCATTGGCGTCCACATCATCTCTCTCAAGCAGCAATCGCACAACGGCCTCGTGTCTGCGCCCAGCTGCCAATATCAATAGTGTCCTACCCAACTTGTCTTGTGCATTTGCATCCACATCATCCCTCTCAAGCAGCAATCGCACAACAGCCTCGTGCCCGTTTTCAGCTGCCTGCATCAGTGCTCTTTCACCAAACTTTGTTTGTGCATTGGCGTCCACATCGCCCCTCTCAAGGAGCAATCGCACAACAGCTTCGTGCCCTCTTTCAGCTGCCTTGATCAGTGCTGTTCTACCACTCTCGGTTTGTGCATTGGCGTCCACATCACCCCTCTGAAGCAGCAATCGCACAACAGCCTCGTTCCCGTTTTCAGCTGCCCGCATCAGTGATGTTTCACCAAACTTGGTTTGTGCATTGGTGTCCACATCACCCCTCTCAAGCAATAATCGCACAACAGCCTCGTGCCCTCTTTCAGCTGCCTTGGTCAGTGCTATTCTACCACTCTCGGTTTGTGCATTGGCGTCCACATCGCCCTTCCCAAGCAGCAAGCGCACTATAGCCTCATGCCCGATTTCTGCAGCCTGTATCAGTGGTGTAGCCCCGTTGGTATCCTGGGCTGAAAGTGCTATATGATCAACCCCAACCAAAAATCGAACAATGTCATCATGGCCACCCAAGCATGCTCGATGCAATGCTGTCATTCCCTCCGTATCCCTTGTATTAATATCGACCCCGCCTAAGACTAAGCTCTTGACAATGTCCAAATGACCTTCCCCGGAAGCCTCCACAATGAATGTGTGATCATAGTCATCATGGCCATGATTGAATGTGCAGTCAAGTTCATTTTCACGAAATACGATGTATTGAGGATGCTGGGATCTGAGATGTGACTGAAGTTCAGCATTCGTTGCAAATCCTATCTCGGCCGAAGGGCATGTTGTTTCTGTGCATCGAAAGCTCCTATCGTGTAATCCTTCGTGCTTTTGACGCTCTCTGACACAAGCGAAACCCTGGGTGAAGAATTCACAACTTTCCTGTCGACACTTGAAATGATTGAAAGCATGTCCATAGAATTTCTGTAGGTCCTGAACTTGTGCCATGCTGAAGACTGGTTCGTACTGACCTTCGAGGAGAGTCCTAGCCCGCCCAACCTGTATCCTAAAATTCAGGAAGTCGAAGGGTGAGTGTGCTCCAAGCTTCTCGCGTGCAGATCCGAGGACCACAAGCTTGCGGAATACCTCAGGGAAGCGTGTATCTTGTAAGACTTTTAAACGCTGCACAATCTTGATAGGCACGCTTCGGTCTTTCTTTTTTTGCTCAGTGGCCTTCCAGTTGCGTGTGAGAAACAAATTCAAAGCTGAGAGGAGGGAATTCACAAATGGTCCCCCGCTACTGGCCTCTGACAAACTGAGTTCCACATGATCATACCAGTATACTACCGCATAATCCTGGAAACAGTAATACCCCATGTGCACAAAGTTGCTGACCTCATCGTCACTGAGGTCAAGTTTAGAACAATCCAGGGTAAGGTATTGGACACACGCCAAAGCAGCTTGAGATCGTGCGTCTGTAATCTTGATCCATGGTTCGAGCTCCATAGGTCTGAGATGGCCTGTCCCTGTCTGATACCGCTGCCTAATAATATATCTGTACACCAGTGTCAGCAAAACTATCATTAAAATCGTAGGCGGGCTCCCTAGTTCTATAAACTTACTCTCTAGCGGTTGTGTGAACAAACTGTACAGTTTCGTCGGAATGAACCTCTACCAACGCACCACACAGCTCCTTTGCCACTAGTCTTAAGCGCCTTCTCTGGCTGAAGGTCCCATCGGTAGTGCGAATACATAGGGCGCCTTGTATCTCATGCCACTTGAGAGGGCGTCTAGAGCAAACCAGCCACCCAAGAATTTTCTCTGCATAAACCCAGTAATCCGAATTGATTCTATGTAGAATCTTATCATACCTAACAGAATTTCAATAAATGCATACCGGTTGCAAGAGAGTTTTCCCCTTACGCATCTCCAAGACCTCTGGGTAGACAATCTGGCTGCAACTCACGATCAAGGTCCTCAAGCGTCAACTGATTCCGCAAGCTAGTAAATACCAAGTAGCAATAGAGGTACATTCCTAATGATGTAAGTTTAAGTTGCTCCAAAGAGAGCTGGGTGCTTACCATCTGCTCTCTTCATCACCTCACTAACAATTTCCTCCGTCTTCTGGTCCGTGAGAGAATGTAAGTCCTGAATTCGCTTTCCCCATGTGCGAGCATAGTCTTGCATTTCAGAGAAATTATCGGTGCTTTTCAGAGTTAAGTACACAGCTTTAGAGAGTGGTTTCCTAATGTCAGCTTCATCAGTGCTAACAAAGAGAATCCGCAGCGAGCCAGGTATAGCTTTATTCCGCTCTTTCACCAATCTGACAAAGAGAGAGATAATCTCTCCTCGTACATCCTTGTCGCATTCATCCAGACCGTCAATAATTATACAAGTCTTCTCCAACACTTGCAAACATTCGGTCAATAGATCCTTCCCCACTTTGTCCGAAACTAGCTTGAGGTCCCCGGTTGTATTCTTTGCTGCGAGAACGTGGGGATACAGTTGGCCATTCCCCTTCACAAGCTGGGCTATCACCCCCCTTAAGACTGCCAAGAGCGTACTCTTATCGTTGTTCCCGAACTTGCAATAAAACCAACCAACGCCAAACTCGGGTAGCTTGCATACTTGCTCAATTATATATGACGCAAGAACCGTCTTACCTGTAAAAACGTTAGTTGTTGCCTGAACAATGGTGCTCATGATGATTTAGTCCCATACCTGCCCCAGGCTTCCCGTTGAGCCAAATACAAGATATGTGGGTTGTCTGGGGGTCAATCCATTCCTGATACACATGACAACTAGAGAGCCACTGTCCACTGGCAGGATAGCCCTTTCTTTTGCTCGCATAGTATTCTTGATCTCCCGCAGGCATAGACTCTGTTGGAGTCATTGCCAACCATTCCAAAGCCTCCATCTTTTGTCTCTGTATTTCCACCTTTTCCTGTTGCCTGTACCGTAATTCTGACTCTTCATGTTGCCTACGGAATTGATCGAAATGGAGTAAATTAGCTTGTTTTTCGACCAGATCTTTATGGCGGAGAAGGCTAGTGCGGATGTCTGCGAGCACCGCACTAAACTTAGGACGAGCAATATCGAAAACAGCTCTCCACACTGTGGCATGTGTCAGTTCCGAGAATACTGCCCTCTAATACCAAGAATTCAAACACTTACTGGGTCTACTCATGACTTTATACACTTGAGCATGGAAGGTCAAGAGGTCCTTGTACACATATCCGAGCATCTTGTACATATGTTGATTCCTGTGAAAATATTCTTCATACTGGGAATATAAAGGCAGGCATTCTCCGATGTCCTCATACGCAGAGAGAACACATTCAAAGGCATCTACAAATGTACTAGAAATCTATAAACTGTTATTTCAGAAAAGACCTCCTGGAATGACTGACGAATACAACACAGGTTTGACACCGATGTACATAGGGTACCTACCATTAGTAAGAGTTTAATAGGACCCTGTAAGGTAGAATTTTTGAGTCAGTAACATCTCCACATTCTAATAGCTACAGTTTGTGAACTAACCCAGATATATGCAACGATGATGGAGGTGTTGAGGAACACCTCTACAATCTTTCCGTATTGCCTCATACCCTCAAGGAATGGCTTGATTCGCGCAATATTCTGCATTTTCTTTTTCATTTTCTGGTTACGCTCGATGCTCTTGATAGTCTCCTCAACATCTTTGAAATCCACGCATTGAAACTGTGCCAATTCCCTCTTGGAAAGACCTTTCTTGAAGTCACTTAATGCATCTTCAAAGATTTTTGAGCCTGGTAGAGGAGGAGGTTGAGCAGGTGTCCCGGAGGATGGGGGCGGTGGAGAGACAGCCGACAGAACTGGGACGGACTGCATGGGGTGGTGCGGCTGGATGATGAAACCTAGGTTTGGTTCAGATCTATTGAAGTACTGATATCGATATAGGTATCTACCGCAATCCCCAACTATGTAAATATCCCTCATGATAAAAAGTGGAGTTACTGGCAAGGCTGAGCAAATTTGTCTTGGCAGCACATGCACACCATGTTGGAATACCAGGTTATGATCTGAGGCTGCGCACGCGGATGTTTGTCCAGTGAAAAAACACTTCACCCCGTATATATGAATATGCCGTCATTTACCCATTGTAGATTGGCCAATCGGTTGCTCTTTGTATCTTACCGCCTTTCCCCTGAAGGGGGCCTTAGCCTATGAGGCGGAGTGTTGCACTTAGCGCAACCCATATGACATATTAATATTTATTCATTTAGGTATCATATATAGTATAGGCGTATAGACTCAAAAAAAAAAAAAAAAAATCATATATAGTATAGATATTGAAAAGGGCCTTGGCAGCTCCAACAACCTCCGCCAGTTCTCCTGCCAACCCTCCCACCAATTCTCTCCACCAATTCTCCCACCAATTCTCCTGCCAACTCTCCCACCAATGCCCCCCACCAATTGCCCCACCAATTCAAGATACCTTGTTTCTTACAGGTTATGCTCGCACGCATACTACTGTACAAGCAGAAGCATAAAATAGATTGAGATATCTGAGTCCACTCAGTCAAGTTCCCAGACTCTTAGGTTATGTATCTGCGCTAAAGCTGCAGTATCTTCGGCTAAGGTGAATCGCACACACTTACCACAGATTACACTTCACAACATACATGACGCAGGGACCAATCGCAAACCTGCACATCATAATCCTCCGACAGTTGCCCGGACTCAACCCGGGGAGCCAAAACTAACAACAAAATATTCCCAGAAGGCAAAATAGTGCGAACTCGTCACCACGCTGCAAACATCTAAGAAAGCGACAAACGTACCCTATCCTAGATCTCCCGGCCCCAACAGTCCTGACAATCCCCACCAACAACCTTCTCGAACAAATCACCATCGATTTCTTCGTCTGTGGCCTGTTATATAAAGCGCTCAAGCCTGCATACCTCGTCGACATATAAGCAGATGAGCGTTTTAGCGTCAGGATCCAGCGAAGTACCAGGCACCTTCCCAGTTACCCCAAAACCCGAGAAGCAAAAACCCAGCTCCTCACGCACAAGGTCAAAAACAAGACCCCCTCAAAGATCCCCGACGCCCAGTCCACCACCTTCAAGGACAACCTCACCCATACCACCTCCAGAATGTCTAAGGAACGGTCCATCCCAAAACTCGAGCCCAAGCTCGCAGGTCAACACAACTATGCAGAATGGATCCCCATGATCGAAATGGCATTAATAATGTACGATACCGGAGGCACAATATGGGATACCGTAGCCAGAACGCTAGGATCCCCGATAAAGCAGAAGGAAGCAGCGAGGCAGGGAATGCAGGAAAAAAACCCGCTACCCTGTCAGAAGCAGAATGGAGAAAACCGAATTACTTCGCAATCCTAACAATGAAAAAGAGTGCAATCAGTGCTAAAATCAGAATTACCAAGGACGCCCACCAGGCATACAAAAACCTCAAGCCGGACTATAAGGGGAAGACAGTTACAGACTTAGTGGTCCTACTAGCAAGCTTTGTCAAACTTGTTTACGATGACCGATCCTCCACCATCGAGGAGCACATCGCCGGTTTCGAAAAGAAGTGGGATTTCACTGGTGCGACTCTACCCACGGGAGAATTCACCAAGAAAAATTTCGGCAAAGCGCTCAGGGAGATAATTGAAGATGACGAGGCCAAGGCCGAATTCCTCCTTCTTACCTTGTCACCGTTCTATAATGCACTTGTCGAGAACCTCCGAACAAATGCCACCTACACATATGGAGACATAGTCAGGCAGTTAATACGATATGTCCCTCGCTGGCAGAAGAGGTGGAGAACAAGGAATGAGGGGACACAACAGAACCCCGTGGTACTCAATACTGACAGAAAAACACGAAAAGACAACGGCAAGCGAATGGCTATTGCATCAAAAAGGGTTGGAAGGGGATGAACCACGTCGAGTCAGAATGTTTTACCAAGAAGCGGGATGAGGGGAAAAAAGGGAAGTCCAACAAGACAAAGGCAGACGAAGCCGAGGAACCAGATGGCTGGGCATCAGTAAGCCACATCAAGGTAAAACTAGCCGGAGATTCAAAAGGGAAAAAGAGGGCTGTTTCCAATACGATACTGCAACCTACATCACACTACCAACAAGCTCCACCTGCTCCACGATATATGTACGAGATGTCAATATCAGGGTCATGGCACATGATAAAAGTGTGTCCTATTGTAAAAAGATAGGAACACTAATTATCCCCCACAATGGCCCAGAAATCCAACATCCCGAATGCATGTATCATCAAAATATTCCAACCTTATTCGTGGACAAAACTCGGGCCCCAACGATTGACAAACAAAATTCACGGAATATTGGTACAAGAAAGAGGGGCAACCTACAAGTTGGATATCGATGAACAAGGAGGAATATGGATAAAATTGGAAACAAGGGATGGAAAAAGCGATAGAAGATATCGGGAACAGAAGAGACTAGAGAAATTCACGAAAGGTATGGACACATTTCATATGATACCCTCAGAACTCTACCGGAATTCCCAAAGATTACCGAGAACCCATTATGTGAAGCCTGCGAGACAGGAAAGGCAACCAAACCACCAGCAACAAGGAGTGGCCAGCCTATAAGGACATCGAGACCACTCGAGCGATTGCATGCCGATTTGGTAGGACCAATCAAGCCTACAATACCAATTACACAGTACCGATATCTCCTCACAGTGACCGACGACTATAGTCGATATGTAGTCACTAAGCTCTTGAGAACCAAGGACGAGACCACCGACAAACTGGTCGAAATTACCAATGCTCTAGAAAAGGCCTCAACACACCAAGTCTCGCAAATTCAAGCAGACTGGGGTGGCGAATTCCGCAACAAAGAGCTGGCAGCAGAATTAAAACAAAGAGGGATCACCCTCAAAGAAACTATACCCCAAGATAGCGAAACAAATACCATAGCCGAACGAGCCAGCTGGACGATATTAACCATGAACCGAACAGCGATAATAAGACCAGGTCTTCCCAAATCTTTGTGGGACAAAGCATCAGCATGGAGCGCATATACAAAAAACAGGGTACCACACAAAAGCCTCTCTGGAAAAACCCAGATAGAAGTCTTCCTTGGAAAAAACCCAGTTACCGAACGCAAAAATCTCCTACCATTTGGACAAAAGTAACTTTTATTTTTCAATTATGAGATAACAGACAGGGCGAATTGTAGGGTACACTACGACCTTCGGAACATACCAAGTGAAAACTCCAACTGGAGCTTTCAAGCTTGCAAAGGACTCTCGACCAGTCAAGGAGAAAACCGAGCCAGCGAAAGTGAATTCGAAGAAGAAGAAGAAAATGGCAGAAGACATTCTAGAAGAAGCTCTACAAGAGGAAATGAAAGAGCTATACCAGACTGCGCCCCCAAGATCAAACACCTCAATCACCGAACCAGCGGCCCCAAAGCGAAACGAAAACCAACTGCGGAATGGGATAAATTTTTGGGATCTAGGTCAAGCACCCGAGAACGACGACCAACTGAAAGGCACGAGCCCAAACTGTCGGAGCAGACCCAGACCACCCAACTGATGAACAAGCCCGCAACTCACTTCTCGCAGCCGAATAGGCAAAAGCAAGAGCCAAAGAGCGGGCACAATTGGGAAAATATGGGGTGTTCACCAAAGTCAGCAAGCTACCAGAAGGGTGTAAGAATACAAGCTATGGTTAGGTGCGGAATTGTAGCGGAGGGCTTATGAAGCGGAGAGTAGATGCGAGAGCTTTATTGTAGTAAAATACTCGAGGGACTTGAATACTAGCTGACTGCTCTATTGAAAGGAAATAAAAACGAGTGCGAAACCCATCGCCTATATATTTTTAATACAAGATAAAGTCCTAATTTGGACGTTACAAGCGTTGTCCTATCGTGGCCTAGCTCATATATCTTGGCTTCTCGTGACTTGAGGCGTTGCGGGTACCCTCTCTTACACGAGTGCTTCTATATCCCACTAAGCATGGGATTGATTGTTTTCTAGGTTACGGTTCCATTGGATCCAATCCATCTCTTCTTCCAAGTCTCGATCGTCGGGCTCGGCAAGAGCTTGGTGAGTATATCCGATGGGTTGTCCCCCCAATGTTATCAGGACTCCAGTCTGGGATTGTGATTCTGGCCCCCCGGACGACGCATCCGCGTATGTCTCTAGCGCTAAATTCAAAGCCTTTCTTAAAATAATTCCTTCTTGTTTGCTGGAGTATAAGTACTCCAAAACCTTCTTTGCTGATTATAGGTTCGCTGTCGACGGATTTTCGGTGGTTCAACCGAGCAGGTTGACATGTATGGCTATCTCTGGACGAGTCATTCTTGCTATGAAGAGCAGACTCCCCACTAGTGCCTGGTATGTTGTCTTTGGGCGTTCGTCGTCCTTGGGCCCTTTGGTATGCTCGAACAGCTCCGAGTTTGAGGGGAGTGAAGTTTTTCCTGACTTCGAGCGAATGGTTGAATACTAGCAGTACGTTGTTTCTATGAGACGGGTTTGTGTTAGTATAACTTTCATCATCCCATGTTAACTCCATTCCCAGCATCTGCTCAGGTTGTCCCCTTTTTTCAAGCTCTACTCGTTTCTCGGCTGATGCTTCGGTTTCATCCAGGACGCTTTCTGATGGTTCGATTCCTAGTAGGTCATCCGCATGGGTCCCAGTGATTAGGTTGCCGTCGTTGGATCAGTAAGTTCGTTCATCTCCGATGCATTGGTCCAGTCCTCCTAGTTTTAGGATCACTTCTAGGGTTTTGAACCATTCATGCCCGGCTTGTTTTAGCCCATATAGAGCTTTTTCGAGTTTCTAATACTCGGTTTCTCCTTTTTCATTAACATCACTAACGTAGACATCATGATGGAGTTCTGCTTGGAGGTATGCAGCGACAACGTCCCATTGTCGGATGGCCCACCCTCGGTAGAGGGTAATGACCAGCAGCATTTTGAAGGTCTCAGGTCTCATCATTTGGGCAAATGTTTTGTCCGCATCGTATGATTTTCCTGCTTCTTGAGTAAATCCCCTTCCGGCTTTCCGTGCTTTGTACTTTTCGATGGTCCCATCGAGTTTTCGATTTATTACCTATACCTATTTCGTGTCAACGATTTTGGTTACTTCCGGGATGTCTGACTTGCTGACTCTGGTAGATACTCAGTACCTTTCCAGTTGGGCTCATTATTTTTCTCGGGCTTGGGCCCACTCGGCTGCCAGTGCTGCGGCGAGTTGCGAGTCTGTTCGTCTGTTAGATGGTCAGGATCTGATCCCACGGCTAATACCCGAGATTTTCTTTCCCGGATGGATTTTTCCCTTTTCCCGAGGGTTTCGTCTCATTATGCCGCATCCTTCTTTTTCCTTTTTCTCTTTTCCTGGAAGTTCGGAGTCTGGCATCAGGGTTTCGGTTTGTCTTGAGGGTATCATCTCGGTTAGGATTGTTTCGAGAGCTGCCTGGGGTGTTGGCTTTCCTGCTTGTTCATTTGGATTTTTAGACATTTGGGGCATCTCTTCATCCGAGCTTGAGTCATCAGGGGTTTGATTGTCTTGGGTAATTTATCCAGGCGAGTTTTGCCAGTTTTGTCTTTTAACCAGTATGTGCCATGTGTTTCAGTATATCCTACGATCTGACCTTCATAACTTCGTGGCGACAATTTATCTGTTGTCTCGTAGTCATAGCAGATTACTTTTTGTCTGAAAGGTCGTAGGTTCTGCCTTTCCATCCTGGCGTTTTTCCTCAATAGGATTTCTACTGGAGTTTTTCCTACCAGGGACTTGTGTGGAATTCTGTTTTTGGTATATGCTGGGTGTTTCGATACCTTGTCCCATTCTCCTTTTGGCATACCAGAAGCTGTAATGACCGTTCGGTTCATGTCGAGGATGGTGCGGTTCATTCGTTCGGCTATGGCGTTGGTTTCACTGTGGTAGAGTACAGTCTCTTTCAGCCTTGTCCCTCGTCGTTTTAATTCGATGGCTAATTCGGTATTTCGAAATTCACCTCCCCAATCTGCTTGGACTTTGTTTGTTTGGAGGTTGGTGCGATTTTCTAGGAGGTTGATTATTTCAATCAATGTGTCTCCTGCCTCACTCTTTTTCTTGAGTGGTTTTACTAATACATATCGGCTGAAGTCGTTGACAACCACCAGTAAGTACTGGTACTGGTTGCCTGGTGTCACGGCTTGATGGGTCCTATCAGGTCCGCATGTATTCATTCTAGTGGCTTGTTAGTGCGGATAGGGTGTTTTGTTTTGGCGAGGGCGGCTTGGTGGTTTTTCCGGCTTCGCAGGCAGTACATCTTAGTTTTTTCCACTCCGGGGAAGGTTTTGGGCACTCTAGTAGGGATAGAATGGTATTGAAAGAAATATGTACATATCTTTTGTGTAAATCTAGGATCTGGTCGTCTACCGAGATCTATGCAATTCTGGGAGTGCCTTCGATCCACATTCCTCCCTGGTTGTCTCTTTCGACTTGGTATACTACCTTCTTGCCGATCTTGATGGTGGCCATACTACCTCGTGCCTTTATATCATGGTCCCCCAGCCTTTGTCCGCTAATGAGGTTACTGAAGGAAGGGTTGTATAAACACTCTTTGTGCCCTAGTACTTTTCCTCTGTGTACTAATTCGAGTATTCCTTTTCTGTGGCATGTTGATTTTTTGCCGCCGTGGGCTTCTACTGGGGTATTAATTTCCTGTATATCCCGTAGCAGGTCTAATTGGTTGGTAGTGTGGTGGGAGGTACCAGTATCGAATTGGAATGATCCTTTTCTTTTTATTCCCACTTTCCTACTCTTATCACACACACGGTTACTCCTTCCTCCTCACTTTCACTATCCTCCTCTGCTTTTGCCTTCTTGACCTTAGCCTTATCCTTTTCCTCCTTTTTGTAGGTGCGACACTCTTCCTTGGTGCGCCCTATATCTTCCACCCCTTGATCTTCTGGCAGTATGTACATTGCTTCGATTTGTCGAGCGTTTTGCCATCGGCTTTAAGCACTATGGGGTCATCCTTGTTCCCCTCATCTTGTCTTCTTCCTTTTTGCCTCTGGGGAACATATTAGGTGAGCTTGCGGATAGTGTCGTCATAGTTTTCATCCTTGCTCTTAATATTCTCGAGTAGAAGGGTGGAAGGGAGTCTAACAGAATTCAATTTTCACTTCTTCGCTTTGAGCTATCTGCTGTAATGCGCCCCTAAAACCACCGTCCTTTGAGAGGTCTAATCGGATTGTTATTGTGACAAAGGTGTTCCAGGCCTTCCCAAATTCCGCTATATGGTCTTGGGTGGAGGTTTTCCTGTCGTCAAAGCTTAGTCGGATGACACTTTTCATGAGAGCACCCAGCTCAGTTATGGGCTTCCCTTCGTACGCCGTTTTGAGCTCCTCGAAGGCCTCTTTTGTATTCTGGAAGCTTCCTATCCTTGCCCTCACTTCTGGCTCACAATTTTTTCCATCGTGAGTTTTGTGACGCTACCTACATCGTCCCATCGTTGCAGTACATATTCGTTGCCCCCGTCCGGTCTCTCGTACTTCCCAGTCCGCATGTGCCATGCTCGGTGTTTAGTTCCTGGCACTTTTAGTAGACCCGTATTCTTGGAGTGACGAGATCCAGTCGGGGTATGTAGATGCCCCTGATAGTTTTGGTGTTATGTTTGGGATTTTCGTATTTAGTTAGCCTTGTGTTACCGGTATTAAGGTCTTGATTTCTCTGGTGGGGCTCTTGCCCCTTCCCTCAGCGGAGGTTCTTGCGGTATGGCTTCCAGCCATTGCTTACGATAGAGGCTGAGAATATAGACTTTCTTGTCTTGGTGAGATATTCGGATACCTTGGACGTCGTTGGCAGCTGGTCTTGTGGCGAATGTGTGCTTGTTCCGCCTTGGTTTGTTTGGCAGTGGCACTGGGTTCTTGCGCTTTTGCTTCTTGTGCCTTCGCGGCTTTTATGTTTTTGGCTCTTTGGATGGCGAAGCGGCTTTCGACTGCGCTGGGTATGAACCCACTAGCTGTTGCTCGGTGGGGGGTCCTTGGTGGTCCGTACTGTTCGCAGGTTATTTTGTGGCGTTTCTCTCTCTGGAGGTTGATACACTCTAGATCTTGTGGTGCGCCGTTGGAGTTTATGTAAGCCTCCTGCGGCTTGTAGATAAATTCTTGTTGGGGTGCCTGTTGTTCGTAGGCTTCAAATTGGAGGTACTCGTCGATGTGGACCTTCCGTTGTACGTAGGCTTCGTATTTTCGATATCCTAGGTATTGTTGAGCAGTGACTTCAGGGAGAGTTGTAGGTTCCAGCTCGGGTTCCCAATCTGGTGATAAGTCTGGGAAATTTTTCCCAGTTGGTATTTGATCTTCCGAAAAAGGGTAGTTGGTTTTCCTTTTTGGGTGTGGGTTGTCCCGATGTGGTTGGTGTGGATGGTCCTGTTTGGTGCGGTTAGCCTGCAATAGCGTCTAAAGTTCCTATTTGGTCGTTCAGTTGCCCACATTCGTGTCTTCGTCCCTTAGCTTTTTCTAGCTTGGCTAGGCTTTACCGGGTCTATGCCACCGATGTCTCGTTGTCTTGCGAAACTTGATTGAGCCTCGGGCTCATAACCTGTAAGAATATAAGCTATGAGTAAGTGCGAAATTGTAGGGGAGGGTTTATGAAGCGGAGAGAAGGCTTGGTAGGTGCGAGAACTTTATTGTAGTAAAATACTCGAGAGACTTGAATACTAGCTGACTGCTCTACTGAAAGGAAATAAAAACGAGCGCGTAACCTATCGCCTATATAGTACAAGATAGTGTCCTAATTTGGACTTTTGTCCTATCATGGCCTAGCTCATATTCCTATCTTGGCTTCTCGTGATTCAGGCGCTGCGGGTAATTCCAACAAAGGGGTCAATGGTCTATGTCGTCAAAAGAAGGCTTGATGGGTCAGTTGAGAAATGCAAAGCCCGGAAGGTCGGCCGAGGGTTCACGCAAATCGACGGGGTCAGCTATGACTCTGATCAGACCTATGCCCAAATGATGCGACCCGAGACTTTCAAAATCCTATAGCTACTGGTTATTGTCCTCCACAGAGGTTTGGAAATCCGGCAATGGGATGTCATAGCCGCATACCTCCAAGCAGAGCTACACCATGATGTATACGTCAGCGATGTCAATGAGGATGGAGAAATCGAGTATTGAAAGCTCAACAAAGCCCTATATGACCTGAAGCAATCAGGGCACAAGTGGTAAAAAACCCTCCAGAAGATCCTCGAAAATTGCCGGACTAAAGCAATTCATTGGAGACGAGGGAGCTTATGCCAGCACAGATGGCAATATAATTGTCAGCACCCATGTCGACGACTTAATAAGGAGCGCACCCCATGGCAAGAACCTTGATAAGGTCGAAGCCAGTTGCGAAAAACAGATCGAGATAGAAAAGCGAGGAAGACCTCAAAAGATGCTGGGAATGGAACTGACATAGAATAAACAAGAGACTGAAGTAATACTGACACAACAACTTTTTATAGAATCCACAAGCAAGACGTTCCTCAACAACCACGAAATTCGTGGCGAACAGCACTCGCTTCCCTTAAATCCAGAGCTCTACATGGAAGGCCTGGAAAGTCCCGCCAACCAAAAAACATACCAATCAATAGTGGGGAGCCTATTGTTCCTAGCCAGAATGTCGAGACCCGAGAGCTCGATCCATGTGAATCTCCTAGGGAGGCGATCAGTAAAACCGTCTGTGGAGCAAAGGGTGTATTACGATATTTGCACTTGACCCAGTACGACGGAATCACCTTGCGGAAACCCGAAAACTTAGAGATAAGGGTTTATGCAGACACCTCCTACGGGGGAGAAGAGGCAAGATCGAATGGGGTACCTACCCCATCCACCCCATTCACCAATCATAGAGATTTCCATCACTAATTTCGCGCGGACCCATTGGACAAATCAGACGTCGAAGGGCGGACTAGGCCGATTGAAATAATTCCGTCAGGTGGACTAGGGCCACTGCATAAATCCGCCCATCCACCTTATATCTGGTATGCTTGTATCGAGAGTACTCTGTAGCTGGTTGAAGGTCCTTAGTTGGGTAAGTATACCATACTTACTTGGTTAATAGTTTATGGTGCTCTGGCTGTGGTTTTGCAATAACTTTTGCGCATAGCCACTTGTTATTGGTTTCGACTCTGTCTTCTCTTGGAATACCTATACTAACCATATCACCCACTGCAAAAATATGAGCAGCATGATGTTTGCTGTAGCACTCCGAACTACCTGTCCACGACACTGTCATGCAGCATCTACCTGTTACCAACTATCATCAGTAGCAGTAGTAGTGGGTGTAGAAGAGGCATCTTTGATGTTATGAGGCTGGCCATCATTCTCAGGAGGAGTTGTTCCAATTTCCGTAGAATCTATCCCTGGTCCAACTTCTCCTGTACTTATCCCGTTGCTCAACCGCAAGATGAATTAACTGTACAATTCCGGATCTCAACTCGGCTTTTATACCACGAATACAGAGCACGTTCAGTCATAGATTCGTATTTTAAATCTATACCTTATATCCGGTCTATATCTTACATCAGATTGATAGCGTATCCCACGTTAGATTTATTTACCAAATTGAGTAATTAAATAAATTCCCCGCGGAGGACATAGTAGCCGTGGGAGGCATGTGCTGTCCGCGGGAGGCATATGCGCGGCCCAGAACATATATACCCATCCTAGCTTGGACCGCGATATACATATCTTCTATTTTTGCATATTTTTCGGTAGATCGTCAGCAGCCTAGGCGAATTGTACACGACCTAGGCGGATTGCTGGGAAATCCCGGTGGCGTCAGCGGGCCTAGCCTGGTCTATGCCGTTCAAATGTTTGACGGGGACAGCATAGGCGATTTTTTTCATGGATTGAGACGGATTGATTGAGGGTGGACTAGTCCGCTTATAGTCCGGACTGATTGTTGCCCACACTGGGACTCAGTCTGGATATTCCTAGCCCACCACTGCACACGCTCTCCCCCCACGCATCCACCTCAGCTCTACCTCGGGGCTAGATATTCCCTCAATATTTTTTTATTTTTTCTTGGGAGTCATTAATCGTATTTAGCCTACCTAGACTATGACGATGGACTGCGGCGCACCGTTGCCGGCTGCCTTATCAACCACTGGGCCAGTCCCAGCCCCTATCTATCTCTTTGTCTATCTACATGAATATCACATCACGAACCTCGCTACCTCCTCGCACCACTTCTCATCCTTCAGCATCGTTGTCATCGTCCTCCCTTTCCCATTGCCGACCCACGGACAGTCATATAGGTGTGCTGCGTTTTGGGGCGTCCACCCGTCACAGACGCAGCTGGCATCGTCCACTTTTCCGATCGTTTTCAGCCATTGTGCTTGTGGGCCCTTGTCCGTCACCATATACGTCAGTCCCCGTACCGCCCATCTCGACCAGCTCAGGTGTTTCGGCGTTCCTCCGTGTAATCTGTAGGCTTGTCGGATGCCAGCCGGCGCCGGTGTTACGATGTCAGGCTTGTGCATCCAGTTGCCCCTGTTCACCTCCTCCTTCGCTCTCACATCTGCTAGCTCGTTCCCCTCTACTCCGTCGTGTCCTTTGACCCACATCAACGTCCTCGGTCGCTCTGCCATTTGCGTGGCTACCGTAGTCTTTCCTCTATCCAGGAGCGAAGCTGTTCGTACATCAGCGCCTGTATCCGCTGTATGGCCCCTTTGCTGTCCAGCGCCACCACATCGCATTCTTCTCAGGCTAACGAAACTCCTAGCTCTTCCGCGTCAGCAACTGTCGCCATCGTCCCCAGATATTCCGCCTTCGTTCTCGCTGCTGCTGCTGCTCTGCCCTCTATCCGGCTCCCATCCGTCCACTCTTCTACTTGTTCCTTCTCTAGTGCCACCACCTGTTCTCTCCTTTCTCCCCTAGTTCCTTCTATCCACTTTAGCTCCGCGTCCTCTTCCATCCACTCCCGCAGTATTGGTTCCGCTACTTCCCGCAGTTCTGGTAGGTGTCTGCCGTAGACCGACGCCGCCCATCGTATGCGCTTGCACATCATCAATCGTTCCAGCTCGCTAATGCCGGTCAGGAATTCTACCTTTTCATTGGCACTGCCGCGGTACGCTCCTACCACCCACCTCTGACATTCCATTGCCAGCCTTCGTTGCTGCTCGCTCGCTTCCGGGTATAGCTCGCACCCATATGTCAGGATTGGCAGGATCTGTTGCGTCACTATTTTCCTCTTACCCGCGATATTCCCTCAATATTCTCTCAGCTACATCCCGGAGCGCCGGTAGCGCCCTACCATACACCAGCGCTGCCCATCCACTCACCTCTGCCACTCCCTCACTAGCCTCTTCATCGACTCCGTGGGATGTTGATGTATCTCCACTGTGCAATTCTTCAAAATGTGGGCAGTCCCCACATGTTCTGAAGATTCTGATTTATGAAATGTCATCCACCCGCGGCCGACCATCAAAAGCTCGAGCCGGCTCGTGCCTAGGCCTAGCGAGGCTAAGGCTGCTACAAACCCTTTCCACTAACCGCGGCCTACACGGGGAATATTACATCACTGGGCACAGGTTTTCAATGTCTAGGCTACAGTGGGGGTAATATCATTTCATCAACTAGGAAAAGGCTGTTATGCCAAGATTGGTAGAGCAAAACAGCATAACAATCACCTGGAAAAGAAGAACAAACAAAAACCAAAGTACATAATAGGTAAAGGACAAAGAGAATCGTTGGGAGAGAAGAAAACAAGCCAAAGGGAAATCACAAAAATATGATCTATCCATAGTAATGAAGCCCAACCCGGTTCCTCTGATAGGTGTATGCACCACTTGTGTCTCGGTGTCCATGTCACCTCTGGTTGAGATCTTTTACATTTCCACTGTGTTTTGTGCACGCAACAACGCTGAGGTTCTCTTTCTCTTTGTGTGCATCAGTGCTGTCTTGCCCTTTTTGTCTTTTACATTCACGTCTACCCTCCGCTCTGCCAGCAGTACTTTGACAACAGCACTACGATCTTTAGCTGCATGCATCAATGCTGTCTTACCGCCCTTGTCTTGTGCATTGACGTCCACCACACCCCTCTCAAGCAGCAATCGCACAACAGCCTCGTGTCCTTCTCCAGCTGCCCATATCAATGCTGTCCTATCCCAGTTGTCTTGTGCATTGGTGTCCACATCATCCCTCTCAAGCAGCAATCGCACAATAGCCTCGTACCCCCATCTAGCTGCCCCTATCAATGCTGTCTCACCATCCTCGTCTTGTACATTGGCGTCCACATCACCCCTCTCAAGCAGAAATCGCACAATAGGCTCGCGCCCGTGTATAGCTGCCTCTATCAGTGCTGTCCTACCCTGCCTGCTTTGTGCACTGACGTCCACATCACCCCTCTCAAGCAGCAATCGCACAATAGCCTCGCACCCACTTGCAGCTGCCCTGGTCAGTACTGTCCCACTATACTTGTCTTGTGCATTGGCGTCCACATCACCCCTCTCAAGCAGCAATCGTACAATAGCCTCGTGCCCGTTTTCAGCTGCCCGGATCAACGATGTTCCACCATAATTGGTTTGTGCATTGGCGTCCACATCACCCCTCTCAAGCAGCAATCGCACAATAGCCTCGTGCCCCTTTCCAGCTGCCTCTATTAGTGCTGTTTCACCGCTCCTGGTTTGTGCATTGGCGTCCACATCACCCCTCTCAAGCAGCAATCGGACAACAGCCTCGTGCCCCTTTCCAGCTGCCTCTATTAGTGCTGTTTCACCGCTCCTGGTTTGTGCACTGGCGTCCACATCACCCCTCTCAAGCAGCGATCGCACAACAGCCTCGTGCCCATTCGCAGCTGCCTTGAACAGTGCTGTTTCACCACACCAGCCTTGTGCACTGACGTCCACATCACCCCTCTCAAGCAGCAATCGTACAACAGCCTCGTGCCCGTTTGCAGCTGCCCAGATCAACGATGTTCCACCATACTTGGTTTGTGCATTGGCGTCCACATCACCCCTCTCAAGCAGCAATCGTACAATAGCCTCGCGCCCACTTGCAGCTGCCCTGGTCAGTACTGTCCCACCATACTTGTCTTGTGCATTGGCGTCCACATCACCCCTCTCAAGCAGCAATCGTACAATAGCC
>Ga0307514_10002357_pt1 | contig 19790 bp, 15 predicted proteins | sample 16_EM_MG_FD_203088 | JGI IMG/M metagenome (GOLD analysis project Ga0307514, IMG submission 203088) | Populus trichocarpa ectomycorrhiza microbial communities from riparian zone in the Pacific Northwest, United States - 16_EM | ecosystem: Host-associated > Plants > Roots > Unclassified | place... | reverse complement strand
CCGACTCCACCGCCTTCATCCCCCCGCATCTCCTCCCCACCCCCATGGCACACATCAAACACTTCTACGACACAAACTTCAGCGACCCCCTGCAAGCCACGCAACCAACGTGGTTCTATCTCTGCGCCATGACCGAGTTCTTCATCCAGCTCCCCATCGGAATCTGGGCTTTGTTCGCCATCCCCCGGGACGACCCGCTAGTTCCGCTAGGAGTAGGGATATATGGGGCGCTAGCGGGGTTTACGACGTGGATTTGTGTTGGGGAGCTTTTGATGTGGGATGAGAGTGTGTTTCCGTGGGAGAAGAAGGTGAAGTTGGCGGGATTGTATGGGCTGTATGCGACCATGTGTAAGTTGTGATTGATTTCCTTCTGTTTTGGGGGGGGGAGAAGGGGCTTGTTTGCTAATTGGTGGGGGGGGAGCAGTTACTGTAATGGCGATTCATATGGGGTATAGGATTAAAAAGACCTTACTTGCTGCGGCGAAGATGGAGGGGAAGAAGAAAGCAAAGTAGGTACACAAGGTGGTAAATTAAACATGAAAGATTTTTTTTTTAATTAGTGAATGTATTTTGGCGATTTTATTCAAGTTCAGGGTAATATATCTAATGATAGCTTATTGGATTTTTCGAGTCCCACATACCATTCATCTTTTGCTGGACTCGGCAGGTACCAAATGTTGTCTTTCCAGATAAACCCTTTGACGCCTGCTCCAGCCCCCCTTTTTTCCCATACATCCTTGGTGTCTTGCCCTCTGCTTCCAGTACGGACTTGTCATTCGCACACTCGCTCATATACCCGTCATAATAATCCTCGGTCTCACCAATCCTTTTACTGTACTACCCATCAGATTCACTCTCAGTGAGATCTGCATAATACCCCTCCACAGAAGCCACTCATCACCCGTGTCAGCATCAGTGTTATCACTCAAACCAGCATCACCATACTCAAACCAGCATCACCATACTCAAACCAGCATCACCCAAGCCAGCAGCATCATCACTCCCCATAACAAACCCATCATTGGCCACAACAAGTCCATCACTCTTTGTAGCCAAACAAGGACTTCCTGTAAAGATCCACTAGCCCCCCCAACAGATCTACCGCTCTCCATAACAAACCCAGCCCTCTCTGCCGTTTCCAAAGATACACCATGAAACGCTGCCAACCCGTTCCGAAGTACCCCTTCAGAGCAAACAGCTGCAACAGCCGAGATCAAAGCAGAATCAGTCGGTTTTCTCGGCTTCAGCCTGTTTAACCTGTTCAGCAAGTTTAGCATCCTCGGCGCATTCCTAAGCTCGCACACTTCTTCCCACGCTGCCTGCAAACATTTATCTCCCTCCCCTTGCAGTCCCAGTCCAGTTCCAACAAGCTGTCCTTTTCCTTTCCCTCCATCTTCTGGCTGCTCCACAGCCAGACCGCAAGAAGGGTAGGATGGCTAAAACGCAAGCAATGATTGAGGAGCCGCTGGAACTCCCTGAACTGGCCCTCATGTTGTCTTGCTATTCCAACTCTTATTTCATTCTCCAGCTGTAAAATAACCCGGTTTTCAAGTGCTTTTGTTTTCTCGTATTGTTGAAAGCGGAGGTTACGAGGTGCCAATTGCCCCTCAAAATTGGAATATGTACTGGTAATAAGGTGGCCCTCATACAATAGTTCCTGACCTTCAAATACCCAAGCACTTTTAGCGGGAGGAGTCGCTTTGGTGGAGGGAAATGATTCCTGGGAAGTCAACTGAGCTTAGGCGCTCAGTGTATTGTTTATGAGCTTCGACTGCCAGGGAGGCATCACTACGAAGAACTCTCAAGCCCCTGGTTTGGCTTAATGGCAGAACTTGAGTGTGGGGCTGTTGGCATTCTCGAGGCTGATGGGGTAGATACTTAGCGTGTTGCTGGAAATATTACCGAGACGAGATAGCAAGCCTGAAGAATCTGAAGCAAGGCGTTGCATCCTGAAAAGGCAGAAACTGGTGATAGAGACGGAGTGTGGTGGTCGTTGTGCTGGTGGTGATGGTACAGTATTTAGATGTAGTCTCGGTCTATTAAGTTGCAGAGAGGTGGTAGTATATAGCTCTCGATGGTTCTGTCAAGGGGTGTAGGGATGAGTGGATTGTGGTGCAGTATTGTGAAATGGGTGTTGCTGTGAGTAAATATGTAGCGTATAGAGCTTTACCCTCAAAGGCAATGCATATGTTCTCATATGCAACCAACTGGGGAGCTGCCCTCCACTGCTGTCTGTAAAACATAAAACATCTAGTTAGGGACCATAAAGATGAAGTCTAGGGGAAATATGTTAGTCTTGGTTAAATGACTCGAGTAAAGGCAAATCCTCCAACATAGACCTAAAAGAGCCACGGATGTCAGAACGGACCACCATAATAATGGTTTCTATGGCCACCGCCTCGACTGTAACCTCGCCATAAAGCCGGATATCAGTGCGAATGGTGGCCTATCACAGCTATACCATGTATGCTTTCAAAGAGTTGGCTCGGATGGCAGTCGTGAAAGCCAGCGGTGACAGGCGAGGGAGGGTTCCAACCGACTCTTTCCAGGAATTGCATTCCAGATCCCCCCAGAGTGGATATCACACCTTGAAGGTACCCCAACATGAGCCTGCACATTTTGGCAATGCCAGTCGGGAAGGAGAACCAAGTGCTCAACTACCCACCCAAAGTCTGGACGAAGTTGTGAAACCATTCAGCGCTCTGGCGTCCGAACTACAAAGACAGACATCAGCAAGGTTAAGGATACTAAATGCAACTGGGATATCGATCTCTCGCAGATGAAGAATGAGTAATGATGTATGAGAGACGCCTCAAGGAAACAGAGAAATCTGGGGGGAAACGAGTTACCCAAATACAAATACAAGAAAATCCGAAGCTCTAGACTGAGCTCCAAGAGGGTTGGGAAATAGAGGGCAGAGATACGTTACCTGGTAGAAGGCTTGATATGGGGCACGAAAAGGCTCCTCACCCGGTGCCCCGATATGGGCCTGCTCGGCTCCTCGGCCGTTTAGTCGGGCCCCGGGTATATATAGTGGAGATCGCTAACGACCAAAGATTATGCACACCTGTTTATAATATATATTATGACAGTACAGGGTTCCTGCTCGGAAGGTTTTGCAATTCAAAACTCTCATTTGGTGGGGTGTCAGTTATTTGTATAGAGGTGGTCATGGTTAGTTGATATCATTGATATTGAGAGAGACAGCGGGGATAACGGCGATCGTCACATGCCACAGTGCCAATAGAGCCAAATATATATCACTCCCAAATTATGCCCTTGCTTGATACTGTGCCGCGTCGTGGTACCATGTTGCAAAACGAATGATACTTGTAGTGGATGACGCTTCTAGAATGGAACACTTATAGTTGAGGTTAAAAACAGCTAGAGTCTAGCACCCACGCGCCCACACAAGGCCTCCTAAACATTATCTTCCTGATTAAAGCAGCAATCACCGTTTTTGGTAGTGACTACCCAATTTGGCATCTTGTGATATTTAAGTTTTAGCGAAGCTTGGGGCACATGCAGCTGCAGCATAATTAACATCACCCCTTACTTGACCACTGTAGTCTCACTCCCACCACCACCGACTCTACATAGATCTCAATCTGTATCCAATGGGATACCCGGTGCTGTCCAAAATGTGGCGCATAATTGAAGCACTATATACCAGTTTGCTTACACTGTCAGCTTGGCTGACTAGCACACTGCTCCACCGTTACTGTTTTCAGCTCAAGACTAGAGGACTGCACCTCAAACCTCGCAGTTACCCTGAATCTGAGCGAATACGTGCATACAGCTTGGTGGCAAAAAAACTCATACCCTTGTATGAGTTTTTGTATGAGTTTTTGCTTGGTGGGGTATGAGTTTTTTTGCCACCAAGCTGTAACATCCAATGATGTTTTTTAGGGGTCGCCATACTCAATTCATACTAATTGATCATGATAATTAGATCTGTCACTTCTCCCATTCTATTAGTTTCTGGATCTTCAAATTGAAAAATAAGGTCAAGGCGACCAACAGTTACCGAACCCATTTTACTGGTACACAGACCCAATAGTCTGCGAACAGGTGAATCAAATATGAATACCTAGCCCAGTGCTGCTCTCCCCACGGGTGGTTTGGGGCATGCATACTGCATCAACACGAGCCTAGGTTTCGAAACTTCGCCAATTGCAGGGTAGATTGCATTGCCAACAAAGCTCTAATATATGCCGAGACTAGGTAATACCCGGACATACTAGTAAAGTTGCTGACGTCGTACCCCCCAAAAAAATTGATTACCTCCAGGAGATGAGACTATCTTTTATCAAAATGTCTTATTTATGCGAAGGAAAAATGGGCCTGTACAGGCAGTTGTGTGAAATGAGGGGAAGAGGGAGTTGCCCAAGGCAAGGCGTATAATGTTGAAGTTGCGTATAGTACCTGGCTTAATTGCGGTGATTACGAAGAGGAGGTGAGACGAAGAGGGGTTTTAGAAGCTATCTACTGTATGTAATATAATCAGTTGGAAACTCAACCACTAATAAATAAATAAATAAATAAAAAAAGACTCGCCGACTGAATAAATTGTGATATGGAGCTAGACATGACTTGCATGTGGCATGTGGCGTAGTTTCTCTGGTGTCGCAGGAAAGTGAAACCTCCACTGCGGCATCAAAAGAGGGCACCCTTTACCAAATCTCTTGCTGGTGTATATTTTATATATACAATATTGAAACTTCCGCAAATCACGTGAGAATCGGGCTGAGTACGAGCACCACAGGCAGCCTGATGACATACTGTACCGAATACATATATGCGTATACTGGTGTGGGCGGGAATGCACCCCTGAACCACCATCCGATATCCATTGCCATTGCATTTGTTACACCAAATGTTAACCTGGATTTCGGATTTAGCCGCTGCACTAATCCCGAGGAGAATCTCCGCGCAGCTTTTCTCACCCCCACAGGAAATGCGCTTGAGACAGTGTGGGCACCTGAGACAGGAGCAACTATCAATGTTCACCTAACCCCTCTCATGTACGTTTAGCTATGGCTGTCTCAATCATTACCCTGAATCCAAAAATTGATCCGTCGCTTTTCCGCCTGTACCTACCATATGAAGCCTCCCAGCTGCAGTTATCGGGTCATAAAAAAGCCACAATTTATGCCGATGATCAGGGTCTATAATCTAATATATTTTGGAGATTAGCCGACGACGCAGCCTAGGTACTTAGACATTGATATATCACAAACCGTATATGTAAGTAAATTGCAATTGTGCTCCAAATTTTTGGACCTCTGAGATATTTTATATTGCTGATGTTGGCTCCCTTCAGTTTCCAAGCCAACAACTTGGACGTCGTCGGCAGATCTACAGCTTGTGACCCGTCAGGTCAGGCTTCAACCTAAACGAACTGAGTACACCCTCCAGAAGTGGCCATGATTATCATCAGGGTCTGACGTACAGAGCCGCAACCATAAACTGGATCCAACCTATCACGCCCCTCAAAATGAATCGAATAAATCAGCAACTCCAGTTTCCTGCTGACAACCTCCCTTTACCCAACAAGCCACAGGCATTCAATCCACTCGTAAATCCCACCCTCCCCTTCACTCGGTACATACAAAACATGCACTTCATTACCCCGCAAATCCAACCTACAACTTTGCCACAGTAACCCCAACCACACCTTGCCGCATTAGGGTCAAAATATACGTACGTTGAACAGTTCATCATTTCCCGCCATCGACACTCGATTTGACCCATTAAATCACTTCGGTAAGTAGGTATGTACAGGGTAGAATTTCGATTACCCCCCCCTTCCCTTTGGTTGGCTCCATCATGATTATACCACATCCTATTGGTGACACATGCGGTGACGTCTGGGTAGTTGCGAACATCACCCCAACGCACCCCGCATTCCACACCCCCGCCACAGTTTATTCCCACTGGTTGGATTATATTTGCGTTAACATCGTGACATGCAAAGCTACAGTATACATGTATGTACATTCCCCGGATTTCGGCCCCCACCAGCACGCGATCCTCGATGACCAGTCCAATATAACCAATTCGCTTTTGCTTTTCCATCCCAGTTAACAGAAGAAAAAACGCGGGGTAAGCAATAAAAGATATTTCGAAGCCTCCCAGCACCAAGGAAATTAGTAGAACAAGTATTTCGATCACAACCAATCGCCGGCTCAGGGAATGCAGGCCGTGATAAAATATAACGAGGCCTAGGCTCTCTGCCTAATGCCTACTCTATTACAGCGTACGTCATTACACACTCCACTAAGCCTCGCTGAGCACTGCTCAGACCGGCCCCGGCTCAGCAAAGGACTACATGTGTAATGTAAGAAATCTGCTTCGCTCCACACTTTCCTTCACAAGGGTATACCGCATGCAATTCAACAAGAAAAGAACAAGATAGGAAGGTATAGTCACAACAACTATCCTACGACTCGTACACTCATGTATGCACACGCATACGCAATAGAAAAAAAATTGCATTGCATTGCAGTTCGCAACTCAAAAAAACAAAAACAGACAATAGCCTCCAACCATAAAGCCGGAAAATATAATAAAAAACAAAATCTGGTATTTGTCAGTAGATTGTCCCAAAATTTCAAAGTGAGTCGATCCGATCCAGCCAGCCTCCCGAGCCCTTTATCCCAGCCCGCGTACATACATGTACATGTACAAGAAGAAACGATATATAGTAATATAAAAAACCCAGTCATAAACGAAGGAAGGCCAGCAAAACCAAACCGAGCCCCGACACCCCCAATGATATCACACCTAGAAAAGTATATATAAGAAGCAAAAGAATAGCGCAGATGACCTCCAGATGAAGGGGGGAAGTAGGCAAAGACACAGGTGCAAGAATATTGTTAACATGACGAGTTGCTCGTATTTGTGCGGTTTTTATGCTATAGTGAGAAAGGGAACCAACAACAAAGTAGATAGAAAATAAGAAATAAAAAAAATAGTTCCCGTCTGGCGGTCTGCTGAAACGTAAAAGGAGATGCTTAATTATGTCCAATGAGAATGGTGTATCCCATATGTAGTAGCTTCGCGGCCTCTCCCATCAACTCCCATCGGGTGTTGACAAACATATCTCGTAATGTAGCCAAGAGCCCCAGGCACGCATTACGCCCTCTTACGGCTGCCAACTCTTCGGGTGCTCGTACTCCGCCAACTCGTCTCAAGAAAGCTCTCATGTCGGCATGGCGCTCCTGTGCTGTGTTCGGGATATGAGTTGACGAACTTAGCGGCCCATCCAATGCATACCCGTAAGACCACACGATCAGCGTGGCAAAGTAGAGCACCCAAGGCCGGTTAAGCAGGTGGTCATCTCGAGCTGAATACACTGGCCCACCTGTCATAACTGTAGCTGCATTGCTCAACTTCCTCGTTGGGCCCATTGCGGCGCCCTCATCCTCGTCAAGTGGTACACCAGGTCGTTCCTCGGGCAACAGCACCTGACTTAGGAACCGTAGCGCATAGAACGTGGCATCTCTCGCTCGCGCAGTTGGTGCCCACTCTTTCATTCGCCGTTGCGCACCAGTGTAATCGGTTGGTCCAATTGCCTTCCCCAGCAATCTGTTAGCACCCGCATAGATCTGCAAGTCTACAATATCTACATGCATTGCCATATGTGCCAGGTGGTGCAATACAATCCGGCTTTCGAACGTGCTCTCGTGCTCCACATCTTCGGTACTTGGCAAAAAGTAATCGATTTCAAATGGACCTGTCCCAGTTGATGTGCTAGTATGTTTTGCTCGCTTCAGAGTTTCGTCGAAATCCTTCTTCCAATAGTCAAAAGCCCGAGTGAGTGACTTTCGCCATGCACTTTTGGTGCCAAACTGTGCGGCAGATCCAACTGCCGTAACCTGAAGATCTCGCTGATTCATATGGTAGCTGACACTCAGGAGCCCAGCCATGAGAACGGTCCTTCCGAAAGTATTGGTCTGCACTTTCTGCCCATTCAAGGTTCGCTTCAAGCCCTCAAGAAATGAGATTGGACGCACTCCCACCGTTGTTAGCGTCTGTTCCAGCCGTAATGCCTCGTTAGCACTAGTTGCTGCCCAAAGCCCCTCATCACATGGGAGTGCAAGCTGTATCTCATGAGCTACCATAGTAGCAGAGTGGCCAAACATAGTTGCATGCGTGGAGTCAAGTACAAAGGCTGCAAAGGCTGCACGTTTTGTTGCTTCACTCTGAATCCATTTACTCCACCACTCATCAGTTGTTGAGTTCAAAGAGCTGCCATGTATACTACCGTCACGGTGGCTAGCTGGCGAATCAGCTGGCCTTCCGGTCAGCGAGGATCCTCTCCTCATCAGTGTAATGGTCGTTGCATGGTGTATGTGAGCCCGCTCGTGAAGTTGCCTTGTCGAATACATCTTCTCGTATGTCTCGAGTAGTATCAAGGCTTGAAAGACCCATAGTTTAGCTGGGGGCTTGAATTCATCGTCTGAGAAGATACACCACCGAATGTTCCAAGCCAAGTCCTTTGCCAGCTCCCCTGCTGCGGTTGCGATTACTGGCTCCGTGCGGTAGTCAATGCAGGTAGCACCAATGGTCATGATGGTAAGGAGCAGGTAGCTTGCCGTATTATCCGCTACAAATGTAGCTTTGTGAAGGATTGGAAGTTGGGGGTGGAAATGTATCCAGTAATTTGCAATATACTGTTGCATCATGCTCAAGCCAAGGAGCCCTTCATCTTCTGGAGGATAATTGACCATGTAAGAAGAGAATGGACGAATGGTAAAAGTGTTCCCATGAATAAGCTCCATCAATTCCGCTCGCTTAACCTCAGACAGTAAGGAATCTTGAGGGGGACTTGGAGGTGCAATGATACTTGTGACAGACATTGGATGATTGATCCCGGATTGGTAAAGGCCTCCTGTTGCTGCCGTGGGTTCAGTCCCATAGTAGGCTTGCGTAGGTTGTTCAATGAATGCACTGGCTGGGATAGAGCCTCGTCCTGTTGCGTTCCCACCTTCATCGGAGAAAAACCACGTCGCCCAATCGTCAGTTACAGTGTGGGGAGATCTATTGAATCCATCGCCTCCAAAGACTGGTACCGCATAGATAGGATTATAATCCAAATCCATAGTAGTAGCCCCTCCAATTGAACTTGAGTCTAACGGTGACGTACTTGTGGGGGGTGAGGTGACAGTTCCTGATCCACTGGATGCTACAAGGGTCTGAGTGGCAGAATACTCCGGTGGCGGTAGAGTGTAAGGTACGAGTTGCGAGGTAAATGGGCGTGTCATAGCCGGCGCAGTAGGCGTTCCCGAGGATACCGCTGCAGAGGATGAGGAGCTCAGAGGGTGCGGTGAATAGGCATGTGCAGAAGGCGGTGCAGAAGCTGAAAACGGCGAACTAATTGAGAGCACATTCAAATTTGGCGTCTGCATAGACGTTTGTATTGTGGGGCGTGAAAATTCGGTCTTTGTAGATGGGGAACCCCGGCTCATTCCATACTCACCCATTGCTCCCACCTTGGAGCGAACAGTGTCAACGCTGTACCGCCTCCCGCCAGGACTAGCGGTACTCTCCAGGCTAATGCTTGATGAGCGTGACACCCCATGATCACCTACTGTCCTCCGCATTTTCGCCCTGTCCCCTGTTTTGGCCTGGGTAGATACTGTATTCGAAGTAACGCCAGTTCCGGAGGTAGATATATCAGACGACCCCAGTGCACCCCTTGAGGCTGAGCCACCCTGCACGTTGGATGCGTGGATTCGGCTTTCTCCCTCCTCCTTCAGGGTAGATTCCGGAGATGAGGAATCTTGTGGCTTATCCCTACCAGTTGGCTGAGGAGTAGTCACAGGACTGAGAAAGTGGTCCTTTCGCTGCAATTGAGATCCTCGATTGGTATGCCGTTCTCTATGCCTTGCGCAGAGATCCTGTCTTACAAACGATCTCTTACATTCCGGGTAGTCACAGAAGTATATTTGCTTGGGTTGGTCTTAAGGGGACGACGTCAGCTCCTTCACATTTCAAAGACTGATATGGCATAAGAATCCTGGGAAAGGATGATCCTACGATTGAGCTGATGTCTATAGAGATGCTCTGCCCTTGAGTATGTCCTTCCACAAGCTGGATGTGGGCATTCAAACTTCTTGTCGAGCCCTTTCCTGCTCCTCCGTCTCTTCCGTGAAGGTGCTTCGGCGCTAGATGACAGCTGGCCAGAGCCATTGCCGTGGGTAGTGTCCATGCTGCTAGGCTCAGGCTCCCTGTCTCTCTCCCTACCCCTTGGTTTTTCTTCTGACGGAGATTGTTGCTGAGGTTGAAGCTGTTGAGGTTGATATTCGTAGGAAGACCCTGAGCTCGTGCTGTCCTCAGCTGAAATTGGTCCGGAACCAGTTTTGGAGAGCTGGGCAGTAGGGGGATTACGAGGTTGGTTGTGGGGATGCAAACCCGTTGGTGTAGCTGGCGAATGAAGCCTCTGGTGCTGTGGCATGTCTTGCATTATGGATCTGGGAATAGTAACAGACCCGTCATGTGGACGACGTGTATCGAGGTCAATGTCCATTCGCATACTCCAACATGAACTAGTCCGTATATAATGTAGAACGTCTACCCCAACCTAGCCTTCCTTATGGTCTCGGTCTCTGAATAGCTGGTTCGTCGTGAGGAGAGAAATATCCGGGATCCCGTGACTGGGATGCGTATCGCCCCTCTAGATATCGTGTACTTTGCTTTCTCGGAAGCAATTGGTGGTAAGAATCGTTAGCTGAGTGCTGGTGGGTCGGGTCGGAGAAGGGTTCGCTATGGTCGATGGAGGATCGAGCCACAAAGTCAATGTAAAGGAAATTCCCACACTTCCGCTGGAGACAGCCCTGCGTGCAAGAAATGCTCCAGTGGGTATTGCCTGCTCTTTTCTTTTTCAAATTGACATGGGCAAGGTGTGAACAAGTAAAATTATGTACGTACACTGGCTTGATGATGACTTTGTCGAAACTCTGGGAGTGTGACGGGGCCACAGGCTGTGAGGCGAACGCCGTAGAGTGAGGGAGGGGGGCGTAGGCAGGGGGGGTTGGGAGGCGCTCGATGAAATCTCGAACAAGGAAATATCCTCTGGAGCAATGAGTCGTCTGCAACCTTTTCCTGCTCCTGTGCCAGATTGAGCATGAATGGTGAGCGGGAGTTGAATGCCAGAAGGCTTGCCAGTACGGAGGGAAATACCGTCTAAGACCCAGAGGGCCGGAGGTACGGCCGCGGAGTTCTCACTCAGAGCTCAATCCCTATAATCCAAACTACTTCAACAGAATAGCGATATTGCAACCACACATCGAATGCTAGAGTAGAGTGCACGGGTCTGGTCTCATCAGTCAATCAGCGTCTGTGCAGGGTAGCCTGGGTGGACTGTGCTGGACTGGTCTGCAAGGGTGGAGAAAGGTGTCTTGGGTGTGGGGTGTCACCACCAACTTCAACTGCTGATCGCCATTAGAGAGAAACCTCGTTCCGCCGACTCCAGTCAAGTCACTCGGAATGCGATATCCAGCGGCCTGACTTGAGGCCAGATCTACAAGTGAGGCATCACAATATAGCAAGTGAGCACAGCAAGTATGTACTAGTTAGTACCTAGGCACAGAGTACAAGTAGTAAAATTTAAGTAGGTTGGGCACCACAACAACAACTGCAATGGATTAATACTCAACCCCCGAACCCGCAATTGCAGCCCCAATAACTACTGGACAACTCCGTATAGTATACTTAGTAGTGGTGGCCCCCTATGTAGGCACGGATCAGTCTGCTGACCATGAATCCTCCTCTGGATTTGGGGAATCCCATCTCCACCGTTAAAGGCCGCGATGGCTAGTTCGCACACATATCACCTGCAGCTTTGCCACATACAGGGTGTGCACCCTTCACTCCACGATCCTCACCATAGAGGTTCGCTTGACTGGCTAGGTAAAGGCTGTCCAAAATCCAGCCTCGAGCTTCTGCGTGCAGGCATCCCTTGTTATAATATCCCTTCCCATGTGACTACTAGAGAGGCATAAGCATTAAGTTCGATTCCTGCTCATGAGAACAACCTCAACTAAACTAATCATACCTCACCCTGCGATCGAATATATACTCACATACATGGAGCCAGAAGTATCTCTTCCCCGTGTACATCAACCTACCCGTGTTACCAGAAAGCATGGGATGGTATTAAAATCGCAATATAAACACTGGTGCAGTGGCATACCAGTAGGCCCTTGCCCCATTGCTCGGATGTGAGGAATACGCCACTCTCCAACTTCCGCACTCTTTCAGCTTGTTGCATAACACTACACATTGTTACACCACATTCTCTGGCTCTTGCTTAGCTCTAAAATACAGAACACGAAAGAGGAAGTAAAGCTATACTTTCTAGTGGGGCCTCCAATAGGGGGTGAACAAATTGGCCTCCTGAGAATACAGGTGTACATATCTACATCTGAAATATCAATCACTTATTGGGGCTGCATGGTAGGTGTTTCTATGATGTGGTGAAAGGAAAAAAATTTGCTGAGATGTTACTATGTAATAATAAATGAATGAGCGACGCGAACCAAATGATTGGCTGGCTAGACCGTACCCAACTTGTGCAGGTCCATGTGTTGCCAGTGAACGCACGCTGGTTCCCTCATTTTCTAATTCGAGAATCTGAGCAATTCTCAAAATGAGAATTTTATCTGTATGAAGGAGAGACAGACACGTAATGGAGCAGTCCTGTCGGGAAGTTATGCCGACCCTTGGAATAAATCACTTCATAGTTAATACCGGTGCTCGCAAGAAGCTCTCTGTATTTTTCGGCGTTTTAAACGAGTTCTCAGACATATCAAGAGCTTTCTGTTCACGAGACGAGCCCGACATGGGGGACATGCATCCAGCATGGTTGAATGTGTCGATGCATGATGATGCTGATGACCAACCTCTGGTACTGCAATATCCCAAGGAAATTTTTAACAGGGGTATCAGAACTCATACCCGACCCTGAAACGAAAGCCAAATATTTGTTCTATCCGCAAGAACATCTGGAGGCTGCGTACTTTCTTTGCAGCGCGGCGCTGGCACCTCTGCTTTAACGTTAGTGGTTGGTACGATTTGGTCAGCGGCGGGGATACCTGCAGTACTCGATGAACGGCACACAGCGAGGTAGAATGCGGGGAAGGAGCGGGTCCAAGTCGCAGCAGACACTAAACTGTTTTTGTTGTACAAATTGAGAAGCGATGCACACCGTCCTCATTTATTGAATTTTGCGGGGAAAAAAGCACATAATCAAATTTGCTTTTTCGTGGTTCGAGTGGTCAAAAATTTTTACAAAAATCTGGTCTAGGTACCTCCTCTACAGAAGTGCACGGAGCCCTCCCTCTTACCTGAGAAAGGAACCGGCAGCCTGGGCATAACCGATGGGCAGGGCACATGTTTCCTGCCGCTCAAACAGAATTAGTAAGAGTCCACTCCATCAAACCACTCATTTGAGTACTTTGAGATTCAGACGAAACAGTCTTACCAGCTTTTAGGAATCCAACTAGCTGCAATTAGTCCCAAACCAATCCAACTGTCCTAAATGTCTGATCCTAGGACGATCCCACAACCAAGGAAATGGAAAAGGGGGGTAAGTAGCATCCATACCCAGATCAAAGACGATGTATACAGTACCCTTGCGCCATACAATTTTGCCCGCTCCAATATTGATTACTAAGTAACTAATGAATGTGGCATGAGGCTCAACAATCAACTGCCAGCGACTCTGGTTTCTAAAAAGCGCTCTAACTCGAAGAGGAAGAATAACGCCACAGAAGTCTTGTTGCAGAGGAAATAGCATCGACTGATATGCTCTATGGATTTTTTAAGAGTATGGGACTGATTAGGACATATTGCTAGTTCAGTTGACACAAATATCACTCGCTGCATACACCAATCTCTGTTGGTATTGGTTAATTTAGCTGTCTACTTCATTAGCATGCATGTAGCGAGTGATAGCTCATGGATGCACCAGTGGCATTGTCTTGTTTCGAGACAAGTGTAGGACGACCCCCAAAAGAGCACATGGTACCTCAAGCTCTCCACCAAGCCCCATCCACATATGCATCAAACTCGCCAGACTAGCAACATACAGAGTACCAACCAAATACTCCTCCATTCACATGCATATGCATATACACCCCCCTACGCCTGCATATATCCAATCGAGGTCAGCCAGTGTCCTTTGTTGAGACTGCAGACTCCAGAGTCAGAATATATGTAAGCCTAGAAGCAATTGATAAGAGACCATGCGAGGCATCCCGTCCGCTCTGCCATACTACCTATATACTGCACTGAGTCATGGCCATTTTGTCTTAGGACTGTCACCAGGCTAAGGGCTAAGACTAATCGCGGGCCTTACCCCGAAATTACCACATGGGGAAAGTTACACAAAGGCCTAATTCGGACGTTCCCAGTTTGACCGTACCAGTGTAGGTATATAGGTACCTAGCCCACTTCGGAGGAGGGTCGTGCCAACCAGACTATAGCCCACCCGCGTTAAATCTGAATGAGATATATTCAGAGCACAGCATTTACCACGGGTGTCGATAACCCACCAGATATAAGAGGAGGTAGCTATAGGACTGCTATCGACCCTTTCATATTTGTTCCACTCAAGAAAGGGAGAAGCTGTAAGCCAACCACACTAGCTGTAAGCCGGCAGTTTAGTAAAGCCAATCAAAGAGTCCATCGGTTTCTCCCGGCGCCATAGGGGGTAATGCAACCAGACTATGCTTCATGGTCTGCTAGCAGGTATGTATGTACCTGTATTCAGGGAGGCTGTGACCATGGCGTTTCTAACTCCATCTGGAATGATCCAGAGAAGGCGTGGTGTTCGTCTGGTTGATTGAAGTTACTAGCGTGAGATAGGTGGGGCACGAGACTACTGTAGTTAATACCTCGGTTGAGAACCAGACTAGTTGAGGGTCTGGTTCGAGACTAAGCTAATACATACTGTACATTGCCCACATTTGGCACAGTGGTTCTCGGGCTTGCCAACCAGACTAGCTCCGGGCAATCATCTCCATCATCTCCGCAGGTTGCACAAACAACTTCGTCTTGGGTCCAAGATAGGGACTCTATGGGGGGAGAAGGTACAGACACACAATGGATGGTAGGATGGGCCCTCCCATGCTCTGGTGGAAAATCCTCATCCAGCAACGGCAGCCCCTTGGCCGAGTGGTTTGTCCGCGGGCCCTGTGTTGTTTCAGGAGAATCGGTTCTGTAGGTACTTCCCTCCGCCCTTTCCTTTCACGTAGTTATGTAACACATCACGACCTAGCTACTCGTCTGGCTACCAGCCTGGTGGGTCGTGTAACCAGACTACAGGTCTGGTTAGAGCGAGTCTAAATAGATCCACCACCCAATGCACTGGGGGGGTTCTGAGATCTTGCCTATACAACAGGCCGTCTCATCGTCTTATCGTCTGCCAGGGTGGAAAGAGTGCTGTTTGTTAGTTGGTGAACGACGTATGTATGAAGAGGTAAGAGATTAGAGTTCATGAATGGCATACCTTGGAAATAGTGTCTCCGCTGACTGTTTCAACAACAGAGTACCAGTCTTCATTGTACTTGCCTATTGCATTTCCTCGGAAGTCGATGCATTAAGAGCTGGGATACATACGGAGAATTGCACCTATACCTACCGGTAGTCTCAGCATAGCACCCCTGTCGGGGATGTGCTCTGTTGTAGGTAAGAGAGGATATGCTATTGTTACTAAGAATTCCACCCAGTAATCGTTTGTTGAATTCTACGCGACGGATGTTGGTTACTGTGCACAGACACTCAAGGAAGGTACTGATCTGGACTCGGGTCGAAATGACGTTGGTGCGTCACACCCCGAGTTTCATTTGGCAGTGGAGATCGCCGATTCAAGGATGGCTGGTGTATGCTCCCGTGACCACAGCCTTTTGGGAGGGCTTGGCATAAGAACAATCGCCTCTTGATAGGATTGATTAGATTATCCATATATGTGGAGCGCAATGAGATATCCTCCTAGTCTGCAACAGCACATCATGTTTGGCATTTGATGATCTCGTACCAAGACTCTCATTACAGCTGGCGTTATTCTTAGCCAAGGGTAAAGAAATGTATGAGATAAGCTAAATAAGAGGTCTGGGAACGAGAACAGCATTTGATTGATAACTCGGTCTTGAACCATATACCCTACAACATTTGGGGAAGTTCACTGGTAAAGGGGACAAATTGGAAATATGACCAGGGTGTACAGATTTAGTTCTTGACTTGCTATAAGCTTATCTTGATAAGGATCTGTGAAGATAAGGTACTGAGCGATGACCTCTTGTGGACTACATAATAAAGATGGAGGCAGTGTATTTTCAATACAGAACTTCGTCAAAATCATTCGAAACTCTCCACCTACGATGTATCACGACAACGCGGGAGGACTACTACCTGTGCACAGCTTGGCTCGGCAAGAGGTTATGTTGGAGAAGGCTGGAATTGTTTTTGCAGGATAAGTGGCTCGAAAGGGCCTGAGGCGGCCAGCATGAGGGGCTTGCATTGGACTACCACAACATCATGCCAGCTTCATATCAGCTCATGTTCCAACCATCTTAGCACTGGTAACATCCGAGGAGCTCTCAGCAATTCTACGCCGTTGATTCTCATGGGGAATTCACTATACCCAATCATTATTCGGTCTTCCGGAGTCTTCACCCTCCCAGATCCCCGTTACGGCGATCATCTAGACGGGACATTAGTCTAGGTGTGGGTTCTTGAGCTGCAATTGGATGCCCCATGAAATTTGCTAAGAGTTTCTAAATGTAAGTTCATTAGATCGATGGGCATGTGATATTGCGCTTTGAGAGCATTCAGCTTCTACAGAAGGTTGGGCTCACCAGGGATGGACTGGCCCTCACAAATCCCGAAAATACCTTCTGAATGGTCGAGAGATGAAAAGCAATTCTTTGAACGTGGCAAACGCAGCTGTCAATGACACTTATACAATGATAGTGCCATATACCCAACTTGGAGGTCTAACAATCACTTTGAGGCGGGGGTGAATGGTCATGGGACTCTTTACGTTACACGTGTACTGCGGGGGGCAATATATTGGGTGCAGACACGGATATCGCCGCTATCCGCCCAGGGCCCTCTTAATTTCTGGCAACCTATAACGGTTTAATATCGAGGCTCTTGATGCAATTTCTTGATTTTGGGGATATGTAGAATCCAGCGTTCCTTTTTTCACTTTTTTCTGCAGTGTTTCTTTGCTGCTTGGTTACCCCAGCTATTATTATATTAGAGCTTTACTGAGACCTATGAAATTGCTTTTTCGCCACGATCATTTTTTTTCCCTCAACGCGTTGAAAATCAAGATATGTTTCCATCCAGGAGGTGGAGAGTAAGGAAAACAAGGACTATTTCTAGAGGAAGAAGCAAATATATCACAGAATCAATTGGAGCCCTCGAATGGATGGATGGTGCTGGATGCAGACACTCCGATGGTTGATCACACTCCGGGCAAGGAACCTTTTAACGTTTTCCAGCTCCATGCGGGCGGATGCCCGGTACGCGGCCGTGCGTGGACTGGGGGGATTTTCCAGCGGCTTCGCGAGGTGGCTTCCGACTTCCGCGGAGGTTTTTAGGTGATGGCCCTGGATTGCTACCTATGCCTCAACAAAGAAAAAGAGACAAACAGAAAGAGGGTTAAGCTCAATATGGCTGGTGAGAATACGGTGAGTGGAGCTCTTTGTCACCAAGCGATTGTTACTTTTTTTGTTAGGTAGATGTAGTCTGGCTGGCACAAGCCCCTCCTCGTAGATCCAGCTCTGCGTTTACCCTGAACTGCGAATATGCGAATATGCGATTACCTAAAAATTTTTACCGAATGCAGCCAATCGGACGAATCCTGTCATGTTTACCCGGTGTTGCTGCTGTTGATGTTCTTTTGCTGCGGGCCGGTCCATAGTCTATATTGCTCTGTGCTCAATGAAAACACGGGACGGCCTGTGGCCAGGGATGTTTGGTAGCGGACGAGGGGGTTGCAGGTTTTACATAGAGAGATTCTTAGCTTCAGATTTTCGCCCTCCAGAAACGGGTTTTTTTTTTCTTGCTGGTGAATTTTGGGCCTCCCCACTACCCCATCCATTACGTTACTATATCCGTGCACCACATCAGATGAAATCTACTTTTGGAATAATCTACAGTAGGATTGATCCAAATTGACAAGTTTCTCTGCATTGTTTCAAACAAGTGCCACTTCTGTGACCTATAGCTCCCCACCCCCTCTCCTCCGGGACAAACACCACAGCCTCAAGATGACACTACTGCGCCACTCCATATAAGAAGCACATATCCCACGGGGATTATCGGTCAACCAACCAGACTGGAAACTTGATCCTTGCCATGTGGGTTTTTTTTTAGTTCTTTTGAGTCTATGCTATGAGACGGTGCCGTGTGGAGGAGTAACGTTGTTATGTAATTGGGAAGTTTTTACTTGAGCGGGACCTTGGGTATTATTAACATGACACTGACATAACCAAATTCGACCACTGACGGGTCGGTATGCAGGATTTGGATTACATATGGGGATATACTCAATGACCATGGGACCATGGAATTGATGTGGGGTTGAGGAGAGGGCGTTGCAGGTGTCATGAGATGAACTCCACTCGGTATAGCCAGACTAACCTGCTTGGTATCTTTATCCCAGGTCGTGGAGGATCTCGTGTGGAGCTATTTGTCAACGGGCGTTCATCTCGGTTATGCCCCTGCAGCCATGAAATCTTCATTCACTCCATAACTCTCGACACGTGGTATTGTCCATATCCCCCCCCCATGTTCATACATACATACATACTAAGTAGGTACCTGGGTATGTAGTACCGATACCGTTTCCAACTGTTGTACGGAGCACATAAATCCCAGATTCATTTTTATATAATAAGCTATTCCTCGATTACTTAACCTCCCGCCTGTCCGTGCACCAACTAGTCTCATACAACAAGCATGTACATGTATGTAAGTACACTCCATGCACAGCCTGAGAAAAGTTCTAATGTAGAGTAGATCTGGTTCGGTTACACAACCCCATCTAGATGTCTACGGCGAACACACTCTAAAAATTGTTCCTTTTGGGCGGAAGGGGGGGGGGGTTTGATTCAATCCATTCCAGGTTCCCCTCAGGCCATGTCAGTTCGCGCACTACTAGTAAGATAGGTACCTACATTAGGTATCTGCCTACCTACTGTAGATAAGTAGACAGAACATGTGATAGTGGTACAGCTGGAGGTCTGTTTTTCAAGTGCACACGTTGGTTGGAGGCTGCAATGCACGTGCTATCTAGCAACCTAGCACCCACTAGCGATTGCCGATTTGGAAGGCAAAATGTCGCAAGCCACGAAAAGCAAAGGAACCAATACCATCAGAAGGGAGGGTGTTGAAAAAGACTTTGGATCCGGAGGAGGCTGAGCAGCATGAATGCGTGCAAAAAGTAATTCCTACAGGAATGTACTGACAGGGTTATTCGGTACAACAAGCGGCAGTAGATTGCTTTGTAATTGGAATTTATGGGTTGTTGAATGCATGCATACTCGTGATACCTACTGGTATATTCAATGGATATATCTGCGGCTGGTGCTACCTATTAGTACCACCAGGATGTATTTTAGGTCTCTGACACATTGAATCTGAATACATATGCACACGCAGATCAAGGCTCAGTGATTGGTATACACATCTCCAACTACATCAGCGACGAGATCGTACTACCGCATCCACTGGGAAAGAAGACTCCATGTCGCTTTTTAAGACATAGGCCG
>Ga0307514_10002356_pt1 | contig 19790 bp, 20 predicted proteins | sample 16_EM_MG_FD_203088 | JGI IMG/M metagenome (GOLD analysis project Ga0307514, IMG submission 203088) | Populus trichocarpa ectomycorrhiza microbial communities from riparian zone in the Pacific Northwest, United States - 16_EM | ecosystem: Host-associated > Plants > Roots > Unclassified | place... | reverse complement strand
CCGGATATGTATGTATGTATGTACAGCTTGGTGGCAAAAAAACTCATACCCCACCAAGCAAAAACTCATACAAAAACTCATACAAGGGTATGAGTTTTTTTGCCACCAAGCTGTATTGTATGAATGTATGAATGTATGCATGCATACTCTATGTATGTACAGCCATATGTGGCTCACTGCGGGGGTTTGCAGTATCATGTCTTGAGCCTGGGTTTGTTGAAGCCAGCTTGCATGTTTAATACATCTGCTTATCAATTCTATTTGCCGGGTTGCGCGCATTGTATTGATTCAGACTGAAAGATACTGCATGTAATCATTATTGCGTAAGTGCAACAGTATATACAGATATGCTCAGGGGATGTTTTCTCAGGGAGACAAGTCTGAGTCGATGCAATGGACAAATGGGTACTTAATTGCAACTACAACTTTGACTGTTATTTAGAAAGAGACGATGGCCGGGAAAGGGGCGTGGCGGCAGAGGGTGCACATATACCCTTGGGGATAGTGGGCCGAAGTGGGGGCATGGTGGTGGGAGCGGGATAGGCGAAAGCAGCCAAACATTTCATTTTATGGGATTTTTGTAGGAGGCAGGGCGCTTATGCAGCATGTTGTCCCGTGTGTAGGTAACCCAATCCTTTAAAGGTGCGGGAATGGGGCCGCCTCATAGCCTAAGGCTCCCTTCGGGGGAAAGGCATATAGACTCAAAAAAAAAAAAAAAAAAAAAAAAAAAAAAAAAAGAACTTTGACTGGCTTCAGTACTCCGTACAGGTATATCAATGGTACCGGTACATACAGACTCAGTCCACCCATGAATTATCACATGCTGTGTGCATGCTGCAGTTAGTACAGGCAATCAATTGCACGCAGACTGTCCAATACAGGGAAGAAATTCTGGTGTGCAGCATGCATGCAGCCTGTGATAATTCATGGGTAGACTGAGTACAATGAATATGTATTCCCGACAGGGTTTACGGGGAAGATCTTTCACTGCCAAAAGTGAGCAAGAAGGCGCTGCCAATTCTCAGAGGCCGTACAAAGCAGTGTTGCGGTTCGATAAGCTGAAGGACTATAACCAGCTCAAAATGATATGCATCCGGCCAGATGCCAAGCTCAAGTCGATGCCTGCAAGCCAGATTAAGAAGAATACAAGCTCCAAGGGCGTATTATCTGAGTTTCCGAAGTGCATATGGAGTGCAGCAGGGTGGGGCCCATGCCTTCAACAAATCAAGGTGGTAAAGATCATCCTCCCTCCAGCAGCATACTGTTTTGTCAAAGAAATTTGTGAGAATGCAACGTATACGAATGGTGAATCCTGGAACCGTTGGCTCTGGGACAGCTGCAATGGCACAATACATTACATGTATATCTACCATGTGTGGTCAATATGACGGCTTGTCTACGACCAGGCATGCCTAGGATACATCATTTATGTCAGGCCTGGCGTATGTACTGTGTGAATCGAGCCTTGTTTCTGGGGCAGATAGAGGGCCTTGATTGTTGCTATTGCTCGTGGCTAGCCCCAGCCGCGGCCCGCGGCCCGGCCAAGTTGGTGGAATTGCTTAGTCCAATTACCACTAGGGCCGCATATTAACCCATTCCAAGACCCTTGAATCAGTCCTATTCAGAAACTCGGGAGAATGCTCTAATGTGTATGCCCAAAGGGTCGAAGGTAGGTCAAGGTTGTGGGTTAGAGGTTGTGGGGCCCCATCTACTGGGTGAGAATTCACATAAGCCCGGGCCTGATCTATACCACGCTTTGCACTGGTAATCTGGTGATTACAAGGCAGCTACCTCATTTGGAACAACCTGGGGATTAAAGGGCTTCTAAGTTTAGTACTTTGAGGGGTGCTCACCTCTCTAGTTACCCTTGTTGAAATGTATGGTTATACCAGAGTGGCAGCGGTACAGATATGTGGCCAATGAAGGAACACCTCACCTAGATCATATATATATCTGGATGTTATGTGTTCTGTAATTAAGAAGCTATGGAAGCTGTGGGCAGGGACTGGCCCGGTTGGGGAGAGACCTGGCAACAGAGTGCTGCAGTCCATCGTCATAGTCTAGATAGGCTGAATACGGCTAATGAATCCCAGAAAAGCTGTGATAAGCTTAGAAGAGCTTCATCATCTATCTATATACATGATTGAGTGCTATGTTACGTCACTCAGGTATCATCACTCACATGTTGTGAGGTAAGTATATGGTGGAGTTGATAGAGTGGCGTAAGGCACATTCCAACAACGAGTGCCGGGACTGGCCATGTGGAATACCGGTAATACAGTCGAACCTCTATATTAGCCTAGCGTCGGGACTGGAAGATCCGATGCTATTAGAGAGGTTATGCGTTTGTAGAGGTTTTGTCTAGCCATAGTCCCAAATTCGGGCCAGCATGCTCAATGCTAATAGGGAGGTTATGCATATATAGAGTATGCTAATATAGAGGTTCGACTGTAGTAGAGTGTACTAGCTATGTAGGGGCACGCAGCCTATGCATTCGGTTTTGCAATTGGCATTGATGGATACAGGCAAGGGCGGGAATATATGTCGTATACTTACGAAACCGGACTGTCACTGCCACTTGATGTATACCCACGCGGCCCAGCAGCGAGAAGGCAAAGCAGTAGCCATTTTCTGCTGACCTTTAGAGTATACCTCCTGCATTGATTGTCAATTATGCATGTACCATAGTAGACAAGAGTACTGGTGATTTGAGCTCTAAGTCTACTTACGCCTTTTATGGTCATGTTATAAATTGGTACCTTGTTTTCCCTAGAGGCTGTCGGGTACTCTAGTAGGTGTATTATTCTATGCCGCTGTTGCAGCTCGAGGGCAGTTGCATTCTGAGCATTGACAGAGGAGAGGATGACAACAAGATGCAGCAAGGGGGGATATGAGGCCTATTTATGTTCCTCTCATTCACTCCAGCTTTGGCCCCCCTACCTACGGCCTTGCGGCTGTCCCCGCTATCAATAACATACAGCTGTAATAGATGAATACGAAAAAAAACATCACCTAGCTAAATCCGAGCAACGCCGACCAATGCAATGTCGTACCCGACCATTTTGATAAACACCAATGTGACCATTATCACCATCTTCCCTTAGCTTCTATGATCTTCATAATCCGGACTCAGGTGTTTCTTCTGGAAGATTGACAAAGCAGGTATTAGAGATGTATAAATTATCTAATTATCAGTAGTACTCTGTTGTAGTGGGTATATTATTGTCGGATGCTTGGTTAAATATGGCGTTTCGGTTTGATGTCCGTTTGATGTCCTGGTGGGTTTGACTGAACACACAGTACCGCATCTACTGGCGAACAAAGGTCCATGTCGGTTTTCAAGACATAGACCGAGCTCACGTTAAAGCAACTTGTTTTTGACCTTGTATATCGAATTCTTGCGTGAGCTCGACCTATGTCTTGAAAAGCGACATGGACCGTTGTTCGCCAGTGGATGGTACTTAGGAACGGCAACACTTTGGCCCGTGACTTCCACGCGCCCCTATATATTAGTACTTACCCACTCGCCACCGCTTTATTTAAAAAAATAAAGCAATGCTATGCAATAATTAGTATTCGCTTTCGTTCAATTAAATAAATAAACATTTAAATAAAATACATCTTTTTCCGTACTCTTGGGCGCTCCGCTCCTGGCACCCTACATGGGCTTGGCTGTTTATGGCCATCCCTCCCCCACCATTACCTAGTATGTTGATAAGAGAGTCGAAACAGTTGCCTATCTACAGAGTACTCTCGATACAAGCATACCTTCACCGGTTTTATATTGTAAATAAGCATATTTTAGATACTACAATATTCTTATTTTTTTTGCTTAGTCACCATACATATGCTTGTATCTAGAGAAGCACTAGGTAAACCACAAATAGATGTTTATCTCACAGCATAGAAAATATCCATCTCCACAATAGTTAGAACAATATACAACATCAAGTATCTGCAAGATGATGACATCTTCTTCCACACCTCCTGTTCACCAATGCCAGGCTTGGTCAGAGCTTGAACGTCAAGCTATTAACGTTGAAGACCGGTCAGCAATATTGAGAATCGAATCCTAGCAGCCTATCTCCCTAATGAAGCTGATGAGCCAGAAGCCGAAAGTCCTGTGCCTCCTCCGGTTACCCCCCTTGAAGCTCTTGCACATATTGAAGGATTACTCCTTTTCTTCTTCAAAGCTGAACCCACAGCCAATATCAATGAGGTACAAGAGGTGCTAAAGCGTGAGAAAAAGCGTATTGAGACTCTGGAAATTCAACGCAGGCGTCAGCATGTTCAGTGCAGGATCATTGACTTTCTGGGGCCTCCCCGAACCCCCTCCTTCTCCTTATCCTCCACCCCTTGAGATTCTGGCCCCCACATCCACTCTTATTGTCGATTTGTTGCTTGTACAGTATATTCTCCTTGTATTTATTACCTTCTTCCGCAACCTTTCCTACTGCTGGCTAGCTTCATTCCATATTTTCCTACTATCTCTTGACTTAAGAATATATTGGTTATAAGCATATTTTCTCCTGTCGAACGATATGCTTGTATCAAGAGTACTCTATACCTACGTGATTCAAATCAATGATCAATACGCAGGGGGAACTGTGCAACCATATGATCAGTCAAACAAGGGAGACCCGGCTGAACTGAGCAGTTGTGATCTAACCAGTCGGGCTATAGCTATAGTTGGACAAGATCAGGGAGGGTTGCTGGCTTCAGTGGGGCATATACTACATATACAGTGATGCCTGGGGGTATCGGACTGGATGGGATGGGGTAGTGAACGTGGTTTTTGGATATGCATGGATGGATAGGGGTGGGGGGTTCCTTACCATTGTTATGCATATATATATGCCACTCTTTCGCTTAGGGTGTAGGAAATACTCTCGCTTACAAGCGAAAGTTACTCTGAGCACATCTGAAGACCTTGCCGGCCCGTGAATCTCCACCTGATAGTATGTGAAAATTGGGTATATATATAATCAGAGCGAAATCCTGTACTGTTCCACACAAGTCCATAGATCGATACCGAGCAGAATATACAATCACTTCCAGTCCATGAGCTATCCGCTGCGCTACATAGCCTTGTAATTCCTACATAGGGATGCTTTTTAATGAGAGTATAATATAATATACCCACTGAATTACATTCGGGAGGATGTATTTTCAAGAGTAAGTACAGTAGGGGTTGTCAGCGGAACAATTAGGTTGATTAATTGAGTGGTTGCGCTAGAAATAATTGGCCACTAGCTCCTTGGCCTACAACGGGATTGGCCAATGACCTAATTAATTATTTAGCTGGTTAGATGAGTCCAGAGCCGTATTGCAACGGAATTAATTGAATTAATTGGATGACAATAAACATACACAACTTTACACAACCTGACCGACAGTACACAACCTGACCGACAGTACACAACCTGACCGACAGTACACAACCTGACGGGCAGTACACAGCCTGACCGACAGTACACAACTGACTTGACCACCTGTACCTACCTGACAGCCCTACCAACCGAACACATGTCTTCCCTTAAGACCACCGTGATCATCCCAAAGGTCGCAACACCCAAGTCATTTACATGGGAAAAGTGCGATATAGAACATCTTGTTGATTGGATGGAGGACAACCTTGAGGCTCTAAGAGGTAGCAGGAGTACCTGGATCAAGGATTGTAAGGAGCAGGTATTTTCAGAACATGCCGACATAACTACAGAGCGCATCGGAACCAAAACCAATAACCTAAAGGCATCTTGGGTGGCTGGAAAGAAGAAGATGGGGGGGACGGGATGGGGAGTCACAGAGGAAGGGGAGACTGTGAATCAAGAGCTGGAAAAAAAATATCCATTCTATCGGAGGCTAGATGGAATATGGGGAACAAGGCCGAATGCATCTCTTGGAACTGCGGAAGATACTTTGGAAATGTCAATGAGTTCCCCACTACCAGCAAGCACAGCGAGCACTCCTGGACCTACGGCAGCAATTACTTCACTACCAAGTACACCAATGCCAGATCTAGACAAAGACTCTGATGACGAGTTTGAATTAGAGGCAACTCCATCCCGGCGGGTATCCTCCAGGCAGGGTTCCATTGCACCATCTAAACTACCAGGTCCTGGCAGGAGGGGGGGAAGTACTGGTAGAACAGATTCAATGAAGAGGCTTATGGAGGAGCGGCAATCAAATGAGCTTGAACGAGAGTTGAAAAGAGCTAAAGTTGAAGAAAAAATGCAAACAGAGCGCTTGGAGACAAAAGTTAGCATGCAACAAGAGCGTTTGAAGGCAGATGAGATGTTGGCCCGTATTAGTGCTTCAACAATAGTAGAGGTAGCAAAAATCAGTGCATCAATAACAGCAGAGGTAGCCAAAATACAAGCTGAAATCAGTGCATCAGCAGCAGCAGAAGTAGCAAAAATACAAGCTGATGCACAAGGTCGTCAAATGGAGTTTATGGCGCAAATGATGGGTTCTCGAGGTAGTTTAGGTGGTAGGGGTGCAGGTGGTAGTAGTGGTTGAAGTGGATGGTTTAGGTGATAGTGGTTAGGGTGGTAGTGGTTGGGGTGGTAATAGGTGTTTACAGCATTGTCTCTTTTGTCTTTGCCATACCCCGTGCGGTTGAGGTGGTAGTGTTGAGGTGGCATGAAACTTATTAATTTCCTAATCTAACAACCATATCTCTTAAATCATCTCTTCTTCGCTGTCCTGCTCTTCTTTCATCTCTTGCATAGTTTGGGTCACCACCCTGTGGACCTGCATCCTCCAAAGCATCGTCTATATCAATTGACTATCTAGCCATGAATCATCATCTTGAAAATCCAGTAATAAATTATGCAAAACTAAGCATGCCATTGTCTATCCTATTACTCGATTGTGGCCCTTAACCCGGTCTTCATCAATACGAATTGGAAGGTTATTCAAGGATGGCCATCTTGCTTTGAGGATTCCAAAAGCATGTTCAATTTTAACTCGTGGAACAGACAAATGGTAGTTGAATGCCGAATTACCTCTTTGACGTCCAGCTTCACCCTTATAAGGAGTTATAACATGACGTTCCAATGCATATGCCTTATCCGCTAATAAGAACTCATGGTCTTTGAAGTGTTGTTGGCGATCTTGGTATAAAGAGGATGCTTTGAAAGCTGTAGAATCATGAACACTGGCTGTATGTCCCAGATACGCATAAACTAGGTGAGGCTGTTTGAGACATCCTGATATGGCAACGTTCCCTAGGCTTGGGGCGAAAAATTAAGCAAAAGTAATGGCCACCAGGGGAATTGAACTCAGAAGCCGGAGCGCACTGTGTTACATTAGTTTATCTCTATCTCTTCTTCATTCCCTCGACCCTTATATATCGCTTCTATCCCATCTGTGAGTCGTTGATGTAGGAGTTATTGATGTAAGGTTGTTGATGTAGTTGGTGACGCATCATCGGTGATATAGAGTTGGTGATGTAGTCAGTAATGCAGTTGACCCCTACTAAGGGCATTTCACCTGACCATGTCCTGTCACCTCCCTCTCGACACATCATCCGACCAACCCATTTGTACATGTCCTATTACTCCTCCCCCTAATCCTAGTCACTCCTCCCCCTAATCTCAATGTCTCGCACATATTTACTGCCTCCTTATCTGTAATCTCTTATTGTCCATCACGCTCGCTTCATTTATTGCTGGTCCCTTCAATCCTTTTGGTGCTTGTCCCTTCAATCCTTTTGGTGCTTGTCTCTTCAATCCTTTCGGTACCACTCATTGTTAGTGTAATGTTTCCGCTGTAATGTTAGCATATATAACCGACAACCATGAAACCAAGCCCCAAATATAAGTAGACATGAAGGTTTTATACGCTTCATTTTTCTTCTCAGTATAAGTATAAGTAGACTGAAGGTTTGTAAGCTTCATATAATTTTCAACTCAATAGTGAAGGTTCGTAAACTTCATTTTTTCAAGTGGTGGCAGATAGTATCCCGTGGCAGTGCCTTTGTGAACATATCTGGCATCATCTTCTTTGTGGGCAAATATTTCACCACAATCATTCCCTTCCACACTTTTTCAGTGATATAGTAATATGTAGCTTCGATATGTCTTGTTCTATACTGTACACCCATAGTTGTGATACTATCGAAACCTGGCTATAATCCGAACTATAGCAAGGAAGGATGACTTAAAACGTCCTCGTGAAATACCATATCTCATCTCTTAAGTAACTTTTTAGCATCAACATCAAAAACTACGAATACATTACCGGTATTGTAATAATAAATTTCCACAACACCCAACTGCTGAGCACGCCTCCATTCTTGCTCATAACCAGATTTCGGGATCTCTCCCAAATAGTCCCATACTTCTTTCTTTATAAGAACTCTCTGTATATTCCTCTTCCATACCTGGTAATTCATGCCATCAAGATTTTCAATAGTAGGTTTAAGGTGTGACATTTCGTTTGCTATGACAGAAGGAGGAAAGGTTTTCGTGATATAGGTAGTATAAAAATAAAAAATAAAATTTTTTTTCCTGCGCTTACTGTTGCAGTCGAGGTTGGTATGGTGGGTGAGGAGACGCTAATTGATTCGAAGACCTACAGCGTAATCGTCAGTTAGGTGATGGCGATTCTGAGGATTATGAGGATGAAGGAGATTGCGGAAAACAAACTCTTCGCTGGGTAGAGGAAACCTGTACAGATTGGGACCGTTGAGGAGATGTATGTGCAGGAGAGTGGTTTCGATATGCTATTGGCCGGGCAGGAGAAACCTGTATAGATTGGGACCGTTAAGGAGGTGTATGCGCGGGAGATCGGCTTCGACCTTGAGCCGGAGATGGTGATGCAGCTCTTGCATTTTGTGCACTGGGTCTTCTTTGTCAGCTGCGAGTACCCATGTCTGGAATGCTGTCTTGTTGCATACTCTCTCCCCATTTCATCTAGTTAATAAAGTCACCCATTTGCTCAACACTGGCAGTGGGGTCATTGTCAGCTGGGTAGGGGAAACCTGTACAAATTAGGACCGTCGAGTAGGTGTACATGCAGGAGATTGGCTTCGACCCTGAGCTGGAGATGGTAATGCAGCTCTTGTATTTTGCTCTCTGGGTCTTCTTTATCAGCCGCGAGTACTTATGTCTAGAACGTTGTCTTGTTGCATACTCTCTTCCCATTTCACCTAGTTAATGAAGTTACCCATTAGCTCAACACTGGCAGTAGGGTTATTATTGCTACTTACAGTCCGCCAGATAATACGCTTCGACGGACAGGGATCACAGGTCTTCATCCTGTCTTCAGTTTGGGTAAGGGTCCAGAACATTGGATCATACTTACGATAGCACCGACTGCATAGTACGGGATTTAGAGTGATGCTCATACTGTGACGATAGTCTGATTGTAATTGTTAGTAGGAGTTGTGCAAGTGACGATAGTTGGTGAGGTTGTGCGAGCAAACGGGTATGGAGCAAACCACAGAGTTATAGGACATTCTTTACAGCTAGGTGCCAAGATATCTACAGATCAGGTGATCTGACAATTTTTATAGGTCAGGTGATCTGACAATTTTGCCAAGAACTCGAGGGTCTCCCAAGTAACTAATGTTAACTTCGTTTCAATTTAAAAATTTAAATTGGCAACTCCGTTGCCAATAAATCTCCTATCCCAATCGCATACAGCCTGTAAATTGAATCCATAATAGCTCTTTCGGGAAAAGTATGCTTGGTGGTCTTCCTGTGGACGGTCCCTCAAAATAATACCAGATCCATCAACAAATCCTATACAATTCTTAAAAACCTCTTGCGGATGATGTTGTGATCTCAGCTCCTCTCGAATTGCTGAATTTGGCCACACAATTGCTTCTGATCTTAATGAGCGAAGGGCCGCAATACATCTCCATGTATATGCTTGAACTGTGCCATATCCGATATTTAGAGCAATCCGGTGTCGTTCAACTCCCCCTCCTTCTCCGCCTAACACATAAAGCCCTACCGCAAGCTGTTGATATTTCCCTCTCCCTCTCCCTCTCCCTCTCCCTCTCCCTCTCCCTCTCCCTCTCTCACCACGCACCTACTCCCCTGCCCTAGCATACTTCGGAAGCAGCTTTGTGTTGAGTAACAAAAGTACCCTTTGGGCAGTGAAAACCTTGAGATCATGAAGTATAGTAAATTTCACACAATTACCCTGAGTTTCTGTCATCAAAAAATATTGCTGATGTCATTATATGATGAGTATTACATAAACGCGGTAGGAAATACATAACTCGAGACAGCCACCCCATCCAAATCCTGCCAGGATGTATTGGCATCTTGCTTTCACTTCTACTACGATGGGGTATTATTATTTATTATTATTTACGGGTGGAAACTTACCTCTCAATATACAACCCACACCAAACTCTCTTACTGGCGTTGCCCACGCCCTGGTTGTTTAGGCTAGGTAGTGAGGCTTGCCACAAGGAATGAATTGTGGCTCTCTGTACTGCATGACCCGAGGTAATACAAGATCATTTTGCAGTCAGGGAGATTCAGAAGAATAAGCGTCAGGTGACTACAGTTGATTGGTGGTCAGGTTACCCTGAGATCTGACCTCAATAAAAAAATGCTCTATTGAAATAGAGTGCATAGAAAATACTGCAACAAACAGCGAACACTCTCACAGGAGGTTTTCAGTCTATGTATATTCGAACATCTCCTAATCACCCCGAGCATTTCCTAGTGTTACGGCACATACTTCCCATTTTGTGCTCCTAGCCCCAAAGAGTGTACAAAGGAGAGGGCTCAGATCAACTGAGCCGATGGTTTGTTGGAAGCTGACTCAACAGCGAAAATTAAAAGCTAACCTCGCATTGCAGACTGAGGCGAGTTGCATCTACACTCAAACCAACGGGCAATGATATCGTAACCAGCCGTAAAACGAAAATCAAGAAAGTAAATGAATGCTTGAAACCGTGTAGGAGTATATGCAATCACCATCGCGTTCGTCAAGCCATGAGAAGTTTGGGGAGAAAAAATATGCCGAGGAAGACACAAACATAAACAGTGAAAAAGGTGGCAAGGAATGATTTAGGAGCAAGCTCTCAAAAATGGCGATACACTCTCAAAATATATCACCGATCAGTACTGGTTCTCAGTGCCCACCAATTTCCCGTCTTTGCAAGTCTGCCCCTTTGCATATAGATCCATATCGACCCACTCTGTGCCGTCACAGAATTTCCGTTTTTTGCCGTCCTCGTAGCATTGGATTGATTCCGCCTTGTTGCATGGCTCACTAGTGGGCTTGACAACGTTGGTTTGGTCTGTAGTCATAGTTGGGCGCATGGTGCGACTGAGCTTGGTCTCATCGGTGTTCTTGGTGATGGTGACGTACTGCACTTTGGTTTGGACCTGAGTGACGGTTTATGTGATCGTGGTAGTGAAGGAACCACAACCTGGTGGAGTAGTTGGCTGTGGCTCAATAGTGTTTGATACTGGCTGAGTTGTCAGCTGAGTTGTTGGCGGAGTTGTTGGAGTTGTCGGTGCTGGGACTGGCATTGTAGTGGGGTAGGTATTCTCTGTGGTAGTTAGCTGGCCTTTCTGGGCGGTGTTGGTAGGTGTGTCTTGACTGGGTGGAGGGGGAGGAGGAGGAGGAGGAGGAGGAGGAGCATTTGCACATCCGTTAATTGGAGTAGACCCAGATGGCTTCTTGGTCGCATAATATCCACCATACTCAACTGAATCTCCAGGATTCGCGAAAACAAAGTCATGCCTCGGGTGTGATGCAAGTTCCTCCGAGGATATTTGCTCTAAAGATCTCTGGTGTATTCAAGGTTTTACCGTTGGATCCACCAACGATATAGACTACAGCACAGTTCGTGTACATCTCCCTGTTTCCGGCCTTGTTGAACCAAGCCCAAGCAAGAAGCACCCTCCTACCATTTGGTACATCTTTAGAGACGGTGAAATCATATGAGCTCTTGAGTGGGCAGCCACTGATCATTGAATGAATGACTTTGAAGGCTGCCCCATTATCATAAGATAAAGAATTTAGCAGGAACCACCCATGTGCGTCGCACTCCCTTGTAAGCTATATATGACATGTTAGCCTAATTCTTGTATGGCTATCGTGGTAACAAACGTAATGGAATATGATTGCCCAGCGGCATAAGTCTCAATCGAGTCAGCTCCACCGAGGTCCTTGTTATAACCTTTGCATGGGTAGCTTGAACCATTAGGTGCAAGGGGCGCGCTCATGTCATAGTCCTTTAGGCCAGTATTTTTGGGATTATCGAGTCTCCACCATTAGCCCCACCGCCAACAATCTTCTTAAGGGCCTGTCCTATGACACCGCAGCCCCACTACTTGGAGTGGATTGAGGAGGAGATACAAGTGTTACATAGTTCTTGCATATGTAAACCCCACTTTTGGCTCCCTCATAGGCGTAACATCCTCCCCCCACCTGTTGAAGAATAAAAGTGTATGGCATCACCTCTAACAACAGCGGCTTCTCGCATGCTAACATTGGCAGTACCCTGGGCCGGGATCCCTATCATACAACCAACTGCGACTCCTCCTTGTCAATCCACTACTCTTACATCATTCTGGCTCCCACGAGCAGCCCCGCCACCAATCTCGAGACGTGCACCCATGATCCCAGATGACCCATCGATGTGCATGCATAGTAGCCTAGTAGTTGTTGATATCCAAAGTCTCATTCCCCCCTCTGTATGGTAGTTATGGAGAGTGTGGTGAGTCCCAGATGGTCATTCAGATAAGGACGGTTTGTGATTGGTTCATCAGAGCTAAAAACAATCCTCTGCTTTGCACCTCTGTCATGAATGAGATCACCGCGGATGAGAGTCAAGCTTCCGCTTGCGAAAACAACGGCAATAGGATTCAACGCCGGGTTGAGAATAGCCATTGCAGTGACCTAACAGCATACAAACCAGACTACACTGCTAATTTCATTCCTTCCCTACCACCGGGAACTTTGTCCTCCCATTCAGTATGGTAACAGTCGAAAGGCATTTTGGTGCACTGGTCTTCTTATCCGTCTGATCCAGTGCCCATACTTTCAGGATAGCTTCACTGCTCAGATCCTTGCCTATTGTAACCAATAATGAGGTCCTTGCAACTTGTTGTAGATGACCAATTGCGCTGTTTTGAGAATAGGTGGCGAATGTTCGGATAAGCCTGAATGAAGATGAGAGGATCTGAACATGCCCATCCCCTGTTCCTAAAAAGAGATCCGAGGAAGAAGAGGTGATACTGCGAATATCCCCCTATAGTTAGGCTGTCAGTTCCTATAGCCAGAAATCAATGGAGCTATCGTGATGAGAGGTGTCGATCTCAAAGATTTCGGATTCTCATCATGGGGGTTGACATGGGTGACATTGAAGAAAGGGAATGATTTCCACTAACGAGCTTGGCTGGTATTCTTCTACATGAGAAGTACTGATGTCAGGGCCATGATCTCTAGTTTCTTCACCTAAGCTTGGCAGAGAGCTAGCCAGCTTAGTAATGTTATGTATTACGGTTGTTATTTTAGAGTTGTGTGATGGAGCTACCGAATACATGACTAAACTGGTTATATGATAACCGCCCGTGATCACTGGGTGCCAAGTTTGCCTCGACACTGATGGTATATTGTACTCAAGTACACCAACATAAACACAGAAGGAGCTGTGGGGCCCTACTATATACATAAATTAACTTCTTCCTGGCAGGAAACTACTCTCTACGAGAGGCTGATGCCCGCCAGCCTAGGAAACTATGTAACCTTACACTGGCAACAACTTGTACTATACGTGATAAGTACTATAAGACTTTTCAACCAATACTTTTAGAGTGAATAAATTCTACCAGCAAATGCTATGTACTTCCAGTACTAATCAACAGCCCTACTATAAGTATCTCTTGTATATACATATATAGTTGTAAGCAGGCCTTGGGGGCCATTCTCTTAGTGCTACTGGGCGCCTCATCACAAAATCAGCATAATATCCGGTGTCCCATCAATGGCCTGGAATAGTAGGTGCTGTAGAAGCGGATGAATGTATTCGATGTCTTGTCTGTATATACTACAGAAAATCAATGAATGGAATAGATACTACCTACCTCCACCTCAACCAATTGCAACTCCACAAACTCACCCCCCTCCCTGCAGTCCTCCCACCACAACTCTCTACGTCTTATTCGTCAAGAGAACCGCACCTATCCAATCCCAGACACCTCTACGAAGGGGTAGACTATCCCAGATCATGCCCCGACTGCGTCATCTCATTGCTTATTGCAATCGCATATCAGGAAGCGTGAGTGTGTTGTATTACCCTTATTGATGCTGAATTGTCTACCTGGTGGCTTGACGAATGCGACTTTATGTAAATTAACAGGTAATGCGATATGCAAAACCTTGACTATGTAGGAGACTATTCCAGTGAGCAGGCTCAATACCCATAGCACATAAAAAGATCCTGCGATTGCAGTTGAAAGAGCTTCCAAATTACGTATACCTTGGACTCGACAAGACCCAACACTAAAGCAATCCACCAGACCCCATGATGTTAAGCAATACACCCATCTTGAGTCAATAAAAAACCCTCCTATTGTAAATCGGAGAACCTGTGCCAATAGATGCATATTCCACTTGGTCACTTTCTGATTGGTACCCCTTGGTACCCCCTGGTAGGATTCCAGCCCTCACTAATACCCCTACCAATGAGGAGCTATTTTAGTTTCTCACTTTGCTTATGCTTCCCCACTCAGTTCCGTGACTGTCTGCTGTATTAGGGTGTGGGCTGGTCCAATGATCTCATTATTGGCTCAGCCAGGCTCCAAGCTGTTGTGATACCTAATTGATACCGTCAATGGTATTGGCGCAGGCTGCAGTCTCGTAGTATAGTAGTCAGCGTCATAGGATCAACTATATAGTAAGTACAACAGCTCGCTGATCACTGGGATAGATATGAATCGTGAGAGTGATTAAGCTACAACAGAATATAGCAGAATAAATTCTCTAACTGAACCAAGGGTCAGCACCCGACCCTTGTGCGAAGCAGAATAAGCACAGAGATATGGTTCACTGGATAGATTAGGGCCCTTACGTAACAGTAGAGTAGCTCTAGGATTTTCTTTGGTTGAAAAGGAGAAAAAGTGCCGGATATCGACTTAAACTTCGGAAGTTACATTCAGCACATACTGAAATTAGCGTGAGTAGTTACCCTGAACTACAATATAAAACTCAACTGTTGCAAAATGGCCCTGGAGTCATGATTGAATACTAGCTTCTCCTATGGGGAAGCTTGCCGAATTCTACTACTGGATATACTGTTCGACAGCGCACTAATGTTCGTAATTAATCCAAGCTGCCACTAAAGAAGCCGGACCAGACGAGGCTTTTGCCAAGCACGAGAAGGCACTATAAATTGTGGGTCTAGCTGGGGAGATGGTTAAACTGCGGCAGCGGCTAAGGCGGTGTTTTCCGCAATGTCTCACCTTTATGTGCTTACTAGTATGTAAGTATGTGGGGCCTGATGACAAGGCTGCTATCTCTTGAATTTGAAGTGAAGCTTGAACTTGAGGGCCTACATGGGCTGCCATCCGAGCTCTATAACTATAAGTACTTTCACTGTGTCTAGGTAGTTCGAAGATCTCGGACCGAGGTGATAACGCCCAATCCGTTATCATCCGGATCCGGAACCGACTCAGCTGACCTGGTACCCACGAAGTAAAGTTTTAAGTAGTCTTATGCAGTTTTGAGTAATGCGAGGGGCTTCGCAGGAGTAGTTTGCAGATCAGCAAAAATTGTGCAAGCAATAGAAAAAATGGTAAGAATTATCGTCCTGCCTTAGGCGTTGAGTAGGCTGATTGCAAGGCGTTGAGGCTGCTTTCTGATAGTTTGATTTAGAGCACTTTTGGGGTATGATGGGAGCGGAATTTTTTCATCATTCACGCAACCGAATGGCATCCCGTCCGCTTCCATACTTACTTTGGTTGTAATAGTTTTCTCCCCCTCGGGCGTTTCAGGGCGCACAGATATATGATCGATCGAACTCTGAATGTAGTTAAGGACCAAGTACTCGGGTAACTAGGATCCTCTACCATACTTGCAGCACTACCTAGATCCCTGCTCATTTCAATGGAGTCTTGCTATGTATGAATGGATGTGGTAGCCTAGATCAGCGCTGCAAAATTATTGGACAACGCGCCAAGTAGTGAATAAATAGTCCCTGTTTGTAGATTTAACGACAGTATAGCACTTTCAAGCGCGTCACCATATCAGCTGAATGAATTGCTTTATTAAATTCCTTTGTCTTATCTATTTGATTCTCTGAACAAGGGCATAACAAAGAGAACCATGTCAGTCGGCTCTAGATCTATCAAGGGCGTCAACTGGCGTGCAGAAGCCTCGATGGCACCTCGTGTCAAACGGAAGTCACCACTTCTCGCCACAACCAGACTAGGGTAGCTTTCAGGGGATTTCCGGTGTGCCTCTAGGTAAGCAGAGTGGCTGCTAGGATGCCCAGCTGCAGGAATGTCCCAGATCAGTAATTGCCAATTTACCCGGCTCATGGAAGTTTCTAGGAGGTCGCACAACCGCTGGTATTCAATGCCTAGTTTTGCAGTACCAGTGAGAAGCCCTGGATGCTACTACTGAACGTAGAGTATACAGTCAAGTGGGGAACAATTCTACCATTCAATTGCAAGGAAACCTGCAAAATCATTACTCTGAAGTGGGGTTCATGTATTTTGGGACATGCTTATTGCTGATCTCAAAAGTGGACTCACATGATCAATATGGACTCTAGAACCCTGCATCAAGGCAAGCCCCAAGTCGATAGCTGGCTATGGATCCACTACTGGCGTGAGTTGGCATTCAACAAATAGGTAGGGACTTCGGGTATCAATATGTCAGAGGTAGATCTTCTGACCATGGCCTCGGAGCCCAATCAGCACATACTTGCCTGACCGGCTGGCTAAGGGAGTCCCCCAGCCATAAGAGCAACAGGTGCAGCGAGGCTCCACACCAAAAAACCACATGCTCACTTAATTTATACCAAAGTGCTATATTTGCCGGGCGGGACCGGCTTTTGTATACCTGGGCAATCCAAACCCCTTCCCGTGTCTCCCCAGATTACCGTAACCTGGTCGTGAATGCATCGAACAGGGTGATTAGACTTCAGTGTGATATGAGCCGGAAGTCTATTGCACCAATTTGAACCTCTCTCACCCGCCTCTGCTGGAGTTACTGTGATCACTAGTACTATGAGAAGACGGTTTGTGGTGTGGTGGCTGGTATAATGGGCTTTTTTTTTTATGAGAATCATTACTCGTATTCAGTCTATCTAGATCTAGACTATGACGAGAGGCCGCACCTATGGATAGGTTGTCCAACTCCAGGGCCGGTCTCTGCCTCCATGCTCCCCTGATAGTTACATACAAACAAGTATAATGGGCTTGCGCATTGACAAAATCTCTAAAGTGATCAGCCGGAAGGTTTTGGAGCATTGAGGCCTAGAGCTTGGACAAGGGCCTATGAAACTTCCTTTGTGTACTGTGGCTGAACATTGAGCTTTGACACCAGGGAGTTTCTTGTTGCGGTATGAAGTGGGCCCGTAATATAAGCGGACCCTGGACCCACTACCATTATCTTTCTCCACAGCGAGTGTGTAGGAAAAAGATTAGATACCCACCACCCTGTTTCTTCATAACCCCATTATCACTGTCGAGGTCGGGGAACAATTCGCATTTAGAGTGATCACGCGGATTGCACATAGTGAATGGGGGTTTATTCCGCCACAACTCCATAATATCTCGGCTTACCACCCTCCACACATAGCTGGGGCCTGACTTTCAGGTCAGATTCACCAAAAAAGGCACTGATGATGAACAGTCTAAAGTTTTTGTAAAATATCTCCGCAATCGGATGCAGCAGGGAGGCCCTGTATCAAGATGCATTTCCAAAATAGCAGTGTTGGCCTCAACTGTGCCGCTGGGGTGCGGCCTGTGTCACTAAACAAGCTCCGACCCGAGTGGTGGGTTTGCTAGCCCTGCGAACCATGCATGGGGGAACATCATCTCCCTCGTGACACATCTAGATAGTATCACAGATCCGCATGCGCATTGCAGAACCAACATGTAGAAAATTAAACGAAAATGTTGATAATTACGTACTCACCGGGACCGCTAGGCTTTTTAAATCTCGCAATTGAGTGGCGGGGAGGGGGAGGGAGAGTGGGGACGATATTGTACTAAATTTGTGTTTGCACATGACGAGAGAGTAATAAAGTATCCATGGGGTGTTGATACTTAGTCAAGGATTTACTGGAGGAGATGCCTTTGCCTTTTGTGACAACCAAGCTAACCTCACATCTGAATCGCGACTACTCAAAGTAGCATAGCTGCCGTTTGGTTGCAGCTGGTTAATTTTTCAAGTAGAATATCCACGTGTGTAGGTAGTTAGCTAAAATCCTCAAATAAGAAATGAAAAAACAAAACATAGGGCTTTATTTATATGAGGTAAGGTATCCCTCCCACTTCACTATAATGATAATTTAAGATCGACTCGCATGCATATTATATTGCTTTCCCCACAACCCGAAGGCTTGCCATGCACGGCACATTCACTTCAGGACATTACGTATGAGCTACATACTCGGGCCCGTGAGACAAGATACGAACATATGAGGATGTAAAGGAAACAACGTGTCAAGTGCCAAAATTCCTCATGCAACACGCAATATCCCGCGCGGGCGCCCGGACCCGAGTACCTAAGCTAAGTAACCATGCAATATACCCGCATCCACTGGGAAAGAACACTCCATGTCGCTTTTTAAGACATAGGCTGAACTCACGTTAAAGCCACTTTTTTTGACCTTGTATATCGACTTTCCGGCGTGAGCTCGGCCTATGTCTTAAAAAGTGACATGGAGTGTTCTTTCCCAGTGGATGTGGTATAGAAAATGACAGGGGTTGAGCTTGGCATATGAGTAGTGGGTTCCGGAGTGGCCTTGCAATTGCAATAGATACCAGCGATACCAGTATCAATTATGTTGAGAAGTGCAGGAAAATGCAGAGCACTGAGTGTGCTGGACAAGCGTGAGATATGTCGCAAGCGGCTGGAGCCAGAACATGCAAAAGAGAAGCTTAGTGACTTTGGTAAGAATTTCATTGATGATGAGGTAGGTAATTACATAGATCCGAGTCTTATTTGATGTTGCTGTACCAATACAATCTTTAAATATTTCCGACACTGTAGGCTACCTCCAACACCTATCCAGGCCCATTAACATACCAAGCGCAAACAACAGACCCTTCATGAGTGGCTTAACATTCACTCCAATCAGATGGATTAGGCATATCAACCAGAGGAAGTGAAGCAAGAGAAGCAAGAGAAGCAAGGGAAGCAAACGAAACAGTGGACAGAAGGGTTGAGGCCGCAGTTGACGCATGTACCTAGAAGAATTAACTTAGCTCCGTCCGTTATAGCAAGGGAGAAAAATATGAGAACAGGGATATGAAAACCTTTACACTCTGTCCGGTACGGTATTGTATGGCCGTCCGGTATAGCGAGGGGTAAATGCTGGTGTGAAATCTTGAAGCCTCTGGTCCGTCCGGTATAGCAAGGGATCCGGTATAGCGAGGTCCGTTATAGCAAGGGTGGACTTTATTTCAACACCACTTGCAGACCCACTAGCGGGCCAAGACGGGCTAGCGGGCAGCCCTGCAACCCCCCAAAACTAGAAACACGTGAGGTGCTATTAACCTCACTAAATACACAACTACGGAATCAAGTACGCTCTACAATATGGTCAACCTCATACCCCACCAAACTGAGTCAAA
>Ga0307514_10002355_pt1 | contig 19791 bp, 22 predicted proteins | sample 16_EM_MG_FD_203088 | JGI IMG/M metagenome (GOLD analysis project Ga0307514, IMG submission 203088) | Populus trichocarpa ectomycorrhiza microbial communities from riparian zone in the Pacific Northwest, United States - 16_EM | ecosystem: Host-associated > Plants > Roots > Unclassified | place... | reverse complement strand
CCATGCACAACGGGGGGGGGCACTGACAGCTTGCAAATACGACGGGGGGGACGATATTCTGCACTTAGTCTTATCTCTCGCAATTAGCAGTGAAAACTGGGGAAAGGGGGGGAACAACATAGAGTGATGATTACTGATTCCACCACCCTTTCAAGTCTGAAGCAAATATAAATGATTATTTGTGTTCCTAGCATAGTATAGATAGTACCCAGTACTACATAGATATATATATACATACCTATTAGGTATTAATATGATTATCCAGATCCTCGATACAAATACTAGACAATTAGGGTGTTCAGCTTTCTACATCACATAAAAAATACTACTGCTATATCCCAGACCATAATAGACAGATAGCCAGACAGACAGAAGGACAGACAGAGAGACAGAAGGACAGACAGACAGACAGACAGACAGACAAATAAGTACAAACCCACATCTACCAATTGCAAGAACCATGAGGCCCCAAAAAAACCGAGAAAAAAAAAAAACCCATAACCAAAGTAACCGGAATGACCAAGTTAATCTAGTCTCCACAAGAGGAAAATATAAAAACCCTGAATATAGTAGAAATACTCTATTCCCCAGCATACAAACTTGGAACCGTTGTGCCTGGATATCAAATGATAAGACTCCTATCCCATCCCATTCATATACCCGACTCTATGTTAGGTTACAAGACACAAGACACAGGACTCACATTATACCTTCCTGCTGTCTTGTCTCACCTATGGCGCTGACTCTGAACCAATTCCTTACAGGAGTTTACAACTCCTTTTTCACCATCTTACCATCAAGCTTAATCTCCGTTCCCTCCACCACCACCAGTACCTCCGCCTCTTCCCCCCCCTTTCCCCCCTCCCCCTCCCCCCCCTTCCCCTTCACCCGCTCACCCTTCGGCGCAAACCTCTTCCTAACTGCATCAATCATCCTCCCAAACCAGTAATAATTCAAAAAATTTAGAATTATATTAGTCCCGAGATACAGCATGGCCAGCCACAATGGAACTGGTACCCCTTCTTCCTTGGTTAGTGGGGGGTTCCGATAAGCGTCAAAGACGTCACGGAATACGCGGAAGGACTGGATGGGGCCCCAGACTATGCGGCAGCAAAAGAATGTAGCGATTAGGATGAGTCCATTGTAGAGTTGCGGTTTGGAGCCCGTAAGGTTCAGTTTGTCAAAAAACCAGTGGAAGTTGAGCATAGGCGAAGAGAGCTCGAAGAGGACGAATATGGGGCCGTAGTAGTTGACGAATGGGCGCTAGATGGATACAAAGGGAAATGTTAGTTCGCTAACCAATCTCTTCTCTTCTCGGGGAACTCACGAATCCAAATGAGAAAACAATAACAGCACTCGCCGCATGCGCCAAAAACCCAATTCCAAACACATCAAAATACGCCGCACTCATAGCCAAATCCCAAACAAAATAACCCAGCGCAAAGGCCTGCACCGCGCCCCCAATCCCCGTATATCCAAACACCCTATGCTCTTGCTCCACCCTCTCCTTATCCGCAAACATCGCATACAATCCCAATGCGGAGATGAATGTAGATTGGATTAGCGAGACGACGTGAACGTCCCAGTTGATCCGGGTGCGGGGCTTGAGGCTGGGGTAGTGCCGTGGGAAGAGCCAGGCGCTGATGAGAGGGGAGAGGAGGAACAGGGCGTGGTAGGTTACAAAGGCGATGAGCACTTCGTGTATATGTAGGGGGAGAGTGTTGAGGTTGTATTTTTGAGCCCATGGGGTGACGAGGTCCTGGAGGGGACGGTAGGGGGGGAAGAAAGGGTCGTGCATTGCGTTTGTATTGTGGGGGAGGTGAGGGGGAGGAGAAGAAGGAGGAGGAGGTAGTGGTTGTTATGAGGGTTGGAAAAGCAATGATCACTGCTACCACTGTTGGGTTCTTGTTCCAAATCCTCTCCGTCAAGCCGCTGTCGCCAGAGATTCAAAATCTAGCCCCCAGAAGGTTCCGATCGCAAGTCGCGACGGCGACAGTAATTCTTTGATTCCAAAAAAAAAGTATATCGCCCAACACAATCCGCCCGACTGAACGGACGAACCCTCTCTCTCTGATTCCGTTAATCGGAAGCAGGGAGGAAGGGGCGAGAGGAAAGATGCAGGCACCCAGTTTATAATAAAAATTTCCCGAAAGCCCCGGCCAGTCCCGCTTCAAGATCTATTGTGCACGGCTGAACATCCATCTTAGCCAGGTACCCCATTCCTCCCCCCCCCACATTATTCATGATCACTCTGCACGCGCGTATGACTCGCCTCGCGCGCACAGAAGAAAATGACTTACCTCAGTCCACAAATCCCCCTTGTCATCCAAGACTCAAGCCCCAGCTCTGGAGGGAATGGCTCAGCTCACTAGTAGGTACTGTTAACCCTGCAGTTCGTAAACATTCCGTCATGTAAATTACCTGCCAAATAAACAAATACTTGCGTGTGAGGCGTGAACTGTTTACGAGTCGGAGAGCTCATGACCTCCCCTCTGGGGAGGGCAGTGTTGAACAGGGGAATTTGTTGGGAAGCTGCAGGTCTGGGATGAAATGGTTGCTACGGTGAGAGAAACCCGAATGACTTGCGGTGATGATAGTGCAGATGCAGGGTCAGAATAAGCAGACTACAGGCGTAAAGGAATACAGAGAGGTTGAATACTTAGCTACAGTCGCTCGTGCATCAAATAGGGATTCAAGTGCCCCAGTTACGCAAAAGATCAATGTAGTCTGGACACCTATACGTTCATGAAAACGTTACACGCTCAATAAGCTCTCGAAGTTACTTAGTTACCATGTGTCAAATAAAGCTATGATTGACTCTCCATAAAAGGTACCAAAAGAATTCAACACTCCCACTATCTTGGTAACAACTTCCCTTGCATATTCGTACGGTGGTGTCCAAATTTTTATCACCTCCATCAACGAGCCGACAGCTCTTTTACCCTAATATTCCCATCCCCGGGCCCCATTATCCTCTGCTTATCAAATTTTTTTGTGGATTCTCAGCCTATGTCCTCACTGCTGCGGCTGCACCCGCTGCGTCAGCCCTATACCCTCTCAGCTTGGAGATCTTAATCCTGGGGTAAATCCCGGCCACGATAGCAATTCCCGCAAATACAACTGCCCAAGTCTTAATTTGCAAAACGCGGCCGCCATAATATGTCCTGGTAGCCGATATCACCGTGGCGAGTAGCATTGGAAGGATAATTACATAGCCAAAGATGCGGTGATACTTGTATATCTTTTTGGCGTTCTCCTCACCACCATAAATTTGTGGGGTGAAGAGCTGGGTGAGGCCAACGAGGGATTGGGCGACTACAAGGGCGTAGGTTGTTACTCCCAATTTGGAGTGTATGGTCTCAAAATGGGGAACTGTTGGAAAATGTTAACCATTCAGAGTCAGTTTTTTCATATTGAAGATACTTACTATGAGAGTGTTGCTTATGCGCAATGACAATGGCGAGTGCTGAGAGGAATGATACGGCAGCCAAAGCCACGAAAATAGCATGTACATATGCGGCCTGTTGCCCTCACGTATTAGCTTTCAACTCCAAACAGTTCAAAACTACTTACCCTCTTTTTCTGCACCATATTATACATCCCTGTTGGCTGCAATACCATGATGGCCTCAATTACAAACAAGATCGCCAACGAGTTAAGCATCTATCCAACCCGTTAGGTCCCCATCTTTACCTTCAATATTTACCAAAAGGTAGAGCCTACCGGATGTCCATCAAAGAAAATCATCTTATGTGTCAACACACTTGCCCACACCACAACCAACAATACCAATCCCCCCACCTGCGCCAATGGCGCCGTCCCCTGAATCAAATTATACACCAAACTTTGATCTTCACCCATGACTACATCCCCTGGTCTCCCAAGGAGTGGCTCATGCTCTCGATTTGCCTCGGGCTGATGGTTGCCTGAGGGTGGGGCATGACGGCTGCGCTCAGTACTCGAAGAGGCTACAAGATGTGAGAATCGCGTTTTGGAAATGCACTATATATAAGGGGATAGTGGATATGGGGAAAACATATATACGCACTAGTTCCACTCATCCTAGGACAGTTAAAACTGTTATCAAAGTGTGCGTGTGAAGGTGAGAGATGCTCTCCTCTTGGCTGACTATCCTGGGTGGGCGCCTTGCTGAACGCTGGGCTGGTGGTCTCTTGGACCTTGTGGTAGGTAGTCCCGTATATCTTGAATGATTTATGGCAGAAAAACCACGGTGGGAAAGATATTCACTCTGTGAAACACTGTTTGTGAAGATGTGGAGAGAGGTTGGTGCCTTGTTTGGAGCATAGTTCTCTGATTACCATACTACATATTGACAAATCATGGATGGATGGCATCACCAGCCAAACTGGCCGAACTGGTGGTACTGCTGAAAACCGCTAACCAATCGCAGTGGCAGGGCGTATGGCAGGGTTGCTGAATAAGTAGAGAATGATGTGCAACGGGATAACAGTAGCCACCAGTTTCTGCAGTACATACCTATGACGTAGATCAGGTACCTTAGCCGCTTCCCCGACATAACTAGTCCTGGAATTTTGCTGGGCAGACCGTGGCCCTGCGGAGGCGACCCTGCCATTCAGCATCAAAGCAGCCATCTGGTTCAACATCAGCAAACAACATCCGCAAAAAAATGCTCTACCTCATAGGCCTTGGCCTCAACAACGAAAAGGACATCACGGTCAATGGCCTCGAAGTCGTCAAGCGCGCCGAGAGGGTCTACCTCGAAGCCTACACTGCCATCTTAATGGTGGAGAAGGACAAGCTCGTATGTGTTTCTCCTGTGTATCCTACCCCCAATAGCCCGCGCTGGAAGGTACTGACTCACACGCGAAAGTAGGAAGCCTTCTACGACCGGAAAGTAATCATCGCCGATCGAGAGATGGTCGAGTCCTCCAGCGAACAAATTCTTGCCGACGCCGACACAAAAGACATTGCATTCCTTGTCGTTGGTGACCCCCTTGGGGCAACCACTCATACAGACATCCTCCTCCGAGCGCGTAATCTCTCAATACCAACCCGAACTATCCACAATGCATCCATTATGAACGCAATTGCATCGACCGGCCTACAGCTATACTCTTTTGGCCAGACCCTTTCTATGGTTTTCTTCACCTCGGAATGGCGGCCTTCGTCATGGTACGACCGCTTAAAAGAGAATGCTACTCTAGGGCTCCACACCCTCGTCCTCCTAGATATTAAAGTCAAGGAAATGGATCTCCACGCTCTCGCCCGCCGTGGTGGGCGGCGAATGCTTGACGACCGCTACGATGATTCGGGAGTAGGGCAATACGCTAAACCTCGGTTCATGACTGTTGCAGAATGTGCGCAGCAAATGCTTGAAATTGAGGTAGAGCGGGAGGAGGGTATCTGTGGACCGGATACGCTGGCTGTAGCCGTAGCCAGGTTAGGGTCAGAGACGCAAAAGATTGTAAGTGGAACGTTGGCAGAATTGGCAAAGGTGGATATGGGTGAACCGTTACATAGTTTGGTAGTGGTGGGGAAGAGGTGTCATGAGTTGGAGAGGGATTATGTCAGAGACTTTGCAGTGAGCGAGGAGAGTTGGGATAGAGCGTGGGAAAAATGGGGTTATGGGAAGTTGTGAAGGTCTGTAAGGGTGGGGTGTATAGGGGGTAGAATTATTCACGAAATTTCAATTATGCTGGGGTTGCCAAGAGTTGTGCTACTTACTTCCAAATACAGTAGTACCTCTCTAACCGCACAATAACAACAGATAACACACCCGATAACCCGCACTATGGATAAGGGTTTGCCCTCAATGCGGCCAGCCCTCACAAACTCACTATTTAAAAGCCTCTCTTCCCCCAACCAGACTGTCACCAGAATCCGTCCAACCCTCTCTACTAGAGGCCAGTGCCCACCAGACTAGTCCACCTCGAACTTGCTATAGCATTTGCACACGCTGCATACACAAGACATATTACTCCACTTCATTGAAGTACTTTGGCAATACTAGGCCACTCCAGCAAGTGGGACGCACACGGCACGAGAACAGAACAGATATCTAGGACACACATAAAAAGAATGACTGGTACCATTAGTTCGAACATGCCTCCTCCAGCACTATATTTCTCGCAGTTTGCTATACAGCCAAACCTGTGAGTGCGTATCTGGTATGAGCGTATTCTCGACAAACTGCACCAGGAAAACTTGGCAATTCTGTTATCCCACTTGTCACCTGCCGGTCAATGTGGATAACCTGCTCGGGCGCCAATGCGGCCTCATCCGATTTTTGCTGGACAGTGGCTGTACAGGCACGCTAGGAAACTTTGCAGATATCGAAGAAATTGATCCGCAGGGTCAACTTCCACAAGCTGGTGTAGTTAGGATCATTACTGATCTCGTGCCCAGACTCTTATCTACCTACGCTAAAAAACACTTGTCAACAGACCTTACTATTGGCTCTTGCATCAAAAACGGGCCTGGCAAGAGTCGTACGGTAACTTGAAGTATTACACCTAGTGTTCACACTGAGAGCGCCAACCGGCTCGCGCAAACAGCCCATTCATGGCCAATACGGCGCCCTGGGATCCTTTTTTCAATGGACACCAGCGAGGAGGGCCTACTGTCGGCATGGCTTGTGCCCTCCCTATACGGTACAATGTACCTGGTTAGTAATTTGTCCCTGGGTAGCCCCATCTTGGGGGGTCATGCCAACCAGACTACAGTCCCATATCAATGGGCATAACAATGCACAACCTGGTTCCTGCATTGTGCAAAAGAAACGGCGGCTGCAAAATTGACTTGACAAGTACAAGTTATGGCACTGCCCAGTATGGAATGGGTGCAGGAGAAGCGCTATAGCTTGACTGGCAGTGAAATGTGGAACTACCATATCGACACATGGGCTGGTATGTGGGAGTATTTAAGGACGTTAGGGAGGCGGGAGGGATGGTTGGGTGAACATGCCAGAAGGTATCATCTACAATGACATGGGAAGATATGGCAAGGAACTATGCTAACAGAAGATAGATCAACACACTTGAGCAAAGACTGGTTCGGCTGGGAGATTCGTGAAGGACCAAGGCTCAATTCTACGCTATGTACAACACAGTGGTGAGTGTGAAGGTGTAGAGGCGAAGATGGGGAGGTGTATAGCAGGGGGATGCTGTTTGATGTTCAGGGTAAAGCGCCTACTTAGCGGTGGGTTATGTTGAGAAAACCTATGGTTGTCCTGAGCTTTGATCGGAATCAAAATATTAACGCATATCAGACTGTAATGTAATCTGGTTGGCACAAGTTGTGTAGTGGCTATGTACAGTTTCATTCAGAAAGTATCCGTGATGCACACAGTACCTATATTCCTCTTAGCTCCACAACACACTCACAACCTCGCCCTCCTTTCTCTCTCGTTCTCCTCCGCATCCTCCTTCCAAAATCCCAACACCCTCCTTGCCTCCTCCCTCACCATCTCCCAAATATCCACTTGCCCGGCCTCAAACTCTGCCACCTTCTGCCTCTTCCCTCTCCCCTCCTTCCCTTCCCTCCACTGTACCTCTTCCCACATCTTTTCATATACTCTCCCCTCCTTCCCCCCCAGTACTCCCACCTCCCAGTCTCGAAATCCATATGCATCAGTTAACCCAACTACATCACCTACACTCAACCTCTCCATAACCACCCAGCTATAAACGCCCCTAAGTTCTCGTGCATTGCTAGGGGTGAGGGTTTCTGACTCGAGGAGGTCAGATAAGGACGATATGATTGTGTGGAGGGAGTATATGAGTGCGAGGGTATGCACCGCAGGGGGGAAACTAGGGCGAGAACTGGAAATGGAAAAGAATGTAGATGCGAGGTAGAGCTCTGCGTGGGCGCGGCAGAGGGAGAATGTAGTGAACGAGTGATCTGTCCATGGTTTCTGGGGGAAAGTAGATATTTCGAGGGCAAGTTGTCCAAGAAGGTATGCTGCGCGGGAGGAGAGAAGGGAGAGGAGTATTGATGGGTTTACCCAGAAGTTTTTTGCAGCTTCTACATCTCCCTTTACGTATGTTGCTGCTATCGGGGTAGGCTTTGCTCCTACGAGATTGAGGTACCCCGAGCTCGTAGGTAAGTCGTATTCCTTGCCCTCTGCCCTCGCTTTGTGTAATCTCTGGAGGTGTTTTAGTAGTCCCCGAGCAGTCTGCTGCGCAATAACATAATTATCCCCTTCATATGTCTGACTTGGCATGTAATTGGCACACCACCCACCCACCCCACTCATCCAGCTAAACCCATGACCGCCCATAGCCCTCCTCGCGTCCTCCATCCCTTTGACTGCATCATTCGTAGTAGCAACCTTCAGCGCAGTACTCAGACTGTGGATCTCTGGTAAAATCGACGTATCTCCCTTGGTCACAAGTGCTTCTTGCATCTGTGTGTATTGCTTCCAGAATTCTCTCCCACAGAGAATAAATGCATATGACTGAGCCAGTATGGGAAATAACCGGTGCTTCACACTCGCATAATCAATCACCTGAATCTCCCTTCCACTTTGCTCCCCTGGGGAGGTAAATTGCCTCCGAGTAATGCAGTATCTTATGGCTGTCGTCACGGCTTTCCCTAGGACCCAGCCTATAGTCTCAGGTATCGCCGCACGTAAGGTGACCATAGACCCATAGCTTACCTTGTCATGTTTTGCCTTTGTGTATTTCCCTCCACGAGCGAGCTCCGAAAAGCGCATTAGCATGTTTGTTCTAGGGATTCGGACATTATCGAATTTGATGTATGCGTTATCCATGCATGCAAATCCTCCATAAGCCTTAGGGCCAATATCTCCGACTGTGACTCCTGGGAGGGGGCGGTGGGTGGTGAGAGAGCGGATGGGGACGAGGAAGAGATGTGGGCCTAGACTTTCCACACCACCCTGCTGGGGGATTTTGAGTATAGCCTGCACAAGAGCAAAATTCGCTAACACTCCCGCTCCACCAATCCACCATTTTGCCCCCTCAATCCCACCAGAGTCAATGATGAACTCATCTCTCCCGTCCTCACAGTCATATGTTGCAGACGTCATCAATCCCTGAACATTACTCCCATGCGCAACCTCCGTCTGCGCATAACACCCCACGAACTCCAATCTCTGACATCTGAACAGCCATTGTTCCCGCTGTTTGTCAGTCCCTTGAGAGTAAATCATATTTATAAAGGCAGTTTCATGTAGGGTAGTAGGGAGGCTATCATCGCTGAGGAGGATAGCTTCTCGATACTCTTCCTGGGACCAATTATGCAGCTTGCGGAGCTGGAGGAGGCGGTGGCACAGACGGAGAGAGCGGAGGAGGGACTGTGCTTGGTTAAGATGTGGGCGGATTGTTAGGTCCCATAGGGGCTCTTTCTCGAGGACATTTCGGATTTTGTTGCGCAGGAGTTGCCGGGAGGGAGGGAGGAGGAGGTCGTGGATGGGTTTGATGTCTAGCTGGCAGGATGCCCGGGCGAGTTCGAGGTCTGTCGGCATGGTGGGTATCTAGTTCTGCGATGGGTATATTCCAGCCGCAGGTTCAATGAATGGGTATATGTGTCTATGTGTAATTCATCAACCTGGGGCGCTTCTTCACTCCAATGCCTCGTAGGTGAATCATTGCAAGGTTGCCGAGACTACTTATAATGTGAATACTGTCCCATGGAGGTAAAGGACATAACATCCCAGTTGATCGACCAACTCGTGCAGTAGAGTACCGTAGAAATTGGAAATCAAGCCCCCCTATTTTTAACCTGATTATCCAAGTACCTCTCACGTGGGTTGCCTGCTGTGGGCAGACTATCTATCTCTCTCATACTCTCACGTTTATTTTAGTATCTTCGAGATTCAGTTGCGCAAGACATGGTTCACGTGGCCTGAAGCATGCGTTACGTGCTCAGATCGTGGCTGGCACTGGCCTTATGCATGTACAATATGCCTGCCCTAGTTCTGTTTGCGGGCATGAGAGCTACCTACTGCTGGGGAGTCAAGTGATTTTGTTACCGACTAGAGGGCTTGGCAAGTTCAGGAAGAAGCATTACTGTATATACCTATGTACTCAACAGCAGACGCAGACACCTACTTACCTACCTAGATAGTAGACAGCCTACCATGTAGGAAATACCGTGCTCGTGACAAGAATTACAAGGCTCTGAGGTGAAATCGTGGTAGTAACCGGAGATTCAACTCAAGAGAAAAGAATATATTCGTGAGATGTCAAGCTTCTGCTCACTATAGTATATATACTGAATGCTATGGGGGAAGCGCTCTAATGCAATAGATCTATCCGCGAAGATTCCTTCCTTATATCCTTCGTATATTCCACAACTGGCCATTTTGGGCTTTCCTTGCCATACCCTTGGAGTTGGATGACCGACAGTGCTCGTGATCTCACATGATTTATTCCTGCTTATGTCACGGGTTGCGAGGGTATTTCCTACAGGATATTGGGTATTAGGTTGATTTTGGTGGGGCGTGAGGGTAACCATGTTGTAGAGCGTAGTTATTTCCATAGATCTCAACTTAGCTGGAATGGGCTCTCACCACTGTAGAGTACTTGCATGATAATACGGGATTGCCAAAAGCAGCTAGTATATTACTGGCGATCGATCGATCGGATCTACTTAGGGCGCCGATAGTAGGTTCTGTATGGGGTTCCAAGAGCGAGTTTAAGGAAATCGATGAAATGTTTGTGAAAATTACTGACCTCACAGTAGGCTCCAGGGGCACTAGTGGATGACTCCAAGCTTCTCACCTTTTCTCTAATTCTTCTTACTTTACTCCGTACCTAGCCTCTACTTCCTTATTGCATAATCTTTTTGCTGTGGTTCTGGCTCTTGTTTGATGGATGAGCGCAACATCTGTTTATGGTACTTGTTTTCTGGATTTCGCTTTGCTTTGCGAGCATGTTATGTATGATTGTCATGTTTCTTTGCGGGTTTTGCTTTCCTTCACCAATCGTTTGTCGTTTCCTTTGGTCTTAACCTTTTGCCGTGATATTGTTCTCTTTCCTCTTTGCCATTTCCTCTGGCCCCGGCCCTCGTGTTGACGGCGGTGATTCAGGGTAATGCAGTATATATTTGGGCTCCCCCTTTCTTCTTTTTTCTCCCTGTAGTCTTTTACGTTAGTCTGAGCTTTCTGGCCTTCTGCTACATGCATATAAACAAGATGAGGGAAGAATACAAACTCATGGCTCCTGGATATTAAGTACCTACCGATGACCCTGGTGGGGAAATCTAGAAACTGCTGGATAAAACAGCAGCGGTACGGGAGCTTTACGGTACAAAACATACTGACTTATTCATAGATACAGTCTAATATATACAGGGTATTATACTAAAGCACGGTTTCTGTTGCAAATATGACTTACCCAGAGGAAGTAGTGGATTCATCACTCTCAGGATCCGAGGAATCCGAGGTATCGGTCCTGGTAGTTATCTAGGCCTCGGATATTGATATCCTGGTCTTCAGATCCATCAATAGCAACTGTTAAAGGAGCGCTGGATAGTATGCCGTAGCTCTTGATGAATTGACTCTCATACTTGTCCAACCCACTGGGTCATCAAAATGGATGCTGCGTACTTTTGTGCTGACCATTCCAAAATATGGTCAACATAATGCTGGTCCTAGTCTGCTAAAATAAAGATCCTTAAATGGTTTTATTGAGACAGACATCGAGGGGTTGGACTAATGAGGTACAACCAGCAGGAACCATTACTGGTAGAGTATGCATTCGATGCATTTACATCCTTTACAGCTTGCGTCTTTTGTGCTTTATGCACATCTAACACTAACATGCGAGGGATTGTATTTCGAGGTGTATATCTGTACTGGCCTAGATAAGCTTGAAAATCAATTTCGACTTGCCATTGATTTTGTAACCAGCGTAACATACCTCTCTCATCAACCCAAGCATTGTCTTGAAAATCAACCATTACTCGCCGCTAAGACCTACAAGACATATATGAATAGTATTGTACCATTGTCCTTTGACAATAGCACAATAAAAATATTAATTCAAGTTGTGCGTGTCTCAGCGATATGTTATGCGTATAGGACAATACCACAGTCAACACAACACTCGAAACATCTTCTTTCGGCCCAAACCACCCAAACCAGCAACTCATGAACTTGAATGACTACAAATGACAGGAAAATAAAGCGTTAATACACTGGTGCGCGACGAATAAAACATATCCTAGTAAGTAATGCTGGTAACAAGAACAGGAGGAACAAACAGCATTGTGTGGTGTACTTACAAAGGACAGAAACTCGAAAATTTATAAGTTAAGCTAAGTTAATGAAACACGAAATGCAGAACGAGAAGATATCAGGTAAGGAAAAACCAGCGCAACGAATAGACAGATATTGGGGAACCCACGGAAAAACCGCCATCAAAAATTGCGTACGCATCCATATACAATACCAAGCCATGCCGGGTCTGTTGCTGCTTATACCTATGTTATAGCATCCAAGTAAACAACACACTAATATCGTACCAATCCCATGCAAAAAAAATGAAAATATGAAGAATCAGGACATGAATGACCTCCACCACTATGATGGTTCACCCCCCCCTCCCACGAGAGCCAACCACTCAACTTTCAGCTCCTTCAGAAGTTACTAGCACTTCTTATGCTGTTGCACCCTGCGAACTCCGCCCTCCCATTGACTCCCCCCTTCCCTTTTCCCTTTTCCCCCATCCGCACCAGTCAGAACACAGCTGCGAGCCCCCTAGAGCCCCGTTTAGAGAACATCCTGCTCTTGTCAGAATTCTTGTCACCGTTCTTCCCGCCATGCATGCTGTCCCTATCAGCATCGTGGCCGTAGGGGTGGTGGTGCCCATTACTTGCCTCGATACCACCAAGTGTTGATGATGGACTTGATAGAGTACTCCCGTTATATTCATCTCCATTGAAGCTGTTCGCTTGTGCTATCTCTTTGGCGCGTTCACAACACTCCAGCCAGTCACTAGCAGAGTTTTTGGGGTCTTCAAATGTGTACGATTTATCCCGCTAAATTTCACACATGCCCTGTCAGTCAAATGTTGCAAAAAATGAGAATCTGGAAAGACATACTGTATCAATGGCCCAAGCATTATTAGTGGAGGCATTTCCTACTTGCCGAATAACTATACCCAGCCCTAGTAGGTTTATTTCCGTTTTCACCTTTTTCTCATCACCACCTGCAGCGGCAATTATTATCCTTGCACTCGTGGTAACCATCACTAATCTCTGCCTTCTCTTTGGCCCACCACCTGTGAAAAATCTAGAAAATTTCTTTGGGGCATCGTTTCCACTGTGACCATTTATTCCCCCCTTCCCATCCGGTGATAAAGGTGCAGGTGCAGATGTAACTATGCAATTACCCAGCTTCAATATCCGTTCACTGGTTTTGGTAAGCACTGGCGACCACTCAATATCTAACTGACTGGGTGGCGGTAATTCGGTGATGACCCGTGGCACAGATGGCCTACCAACGGATCCTGATGAACTGTTTACTCCATTTCGAGAAGTGTCGGGTCCGTTTAGTGAGATTATTTTGGGCTCCGCAGGAGGTGGGACGTAAGGTTTTAATCTCGGTGCTTTATGTTGCCACAGCTTCCTCCCCCATTCTGTGCCTTCAAAGAACTTGTGGCTCTTGATGTGATCTATGGTTAAGCGTTTTGTTGGATCCAGGACCAGTAATCTCTCTACCAAATCTCTAGCAACGGGCGGGAAGCCTTTGGGGAATTCATATTCCAGATGGACAATCTTCTGGAATGTCTGATATTCGTTTGCTGCTTTGAATGGTGGTCGGCCAGATAATAGTTGGAATATTATACAACCAAATGCCCATAAGTCTGACGCCTTGCAAGCTGCTTTATCAGTCAACAACTCGGGAGAGACGTATTCTGCAGTCCCAACGAATGAGTTTGCCCGTGTATTATCAATGACCTCCATTGGATCTCCTTGATAGTAATCAGATCCATCGCCTGGAGAAGGCGTTGGTGGCGCGAGTATTTTTGCAGTTCCAAAGTCTGTTATTTTGATATGCATCTTGTCGTCCAACAACACGTTTTCTGGTTTCAGATCTCGATGTATCACACCTCTCGAATGCATATAGGCAACTGCATCTAGTATTTCCGCCCCATAGAATCTTGTGCACTCCTCATCAAATGTAGACAACTATACTGCCGGTTAGCATTCTTATGCATTGAGCCCTGAGATGGAGTAAAACATACTCTCTTTAGAAAACCCAACAACTCTCCACCGATAGCCAGATCGAGTACAAAATATAGACTTCTCTCATCCTGAAACGTATAATACAACCTTACTATACCTGGGTGATCGCCCAATATATTCAGAGTGTCTTTCTCGATATTCACATATTTGACCTTTTTCTCCTTGATGATATGCCGCTTATCCAGAACCTTAATGGCATATTCCTTGAGTGTGGTTCTATCTGTTGCGGCCAATACCTATAAACTAAGTTAGGTGGTATAGGTCATCCCAGGGGATAAACATGACACGTACAGTACTATAGCTTCCCTCCCCTAATGTCCTGCCAAAGTTGAAGTCCTTCACGCCCTTTTTGACCACTCGTGTTGTTGGAGTGCCATTCCTATCAACTTCTTTCCTAACTGCTACCGCAGCACCCCGCTCTTTCCACTCCTCACTACTAAGTAAGGGCCCGTTCTCTACGTACGGGCTGCTACCAGGAAACATGCCCCTATTTGGCCCTCGTGGGGCCATTGTTCCTTTTATAGATGACTGCCGGTACACCCTATCGGAGTCTGAACGTTCCCTTGCTGAGTGTCGATGAACAAGCGGTTGGCCAGGAAGGGATTGCCTCGAGGGATCGCGGGACGCGCGAATGTAATCAGGGTATGTCGGTGTACCAGATACAGAAAGTGGGCTCATTGACTGTGAAACACCTCCACCATACGAAGCATAAGTTGAAGAGGGGCGAGAAGACATGGCGGGTGGATAGTTGCTTGGCGGAGAGTATGAAGGGTATTCACTGTTATTTGACTGTGTTGGTACGCCTCGTGATGAAGACGCGGACGCAATGTGTTGATTAGTCTCGTCATAGATAGGATGGTCGTCTCTCCAAGTGTTCTGGTGTTTTTGAAGTGAATTCGCAGATCCTCGTGGGTCAGTTCCCGTCGAGTGCTCTGAAGGGGGTATCCCCGGAGATGCCGGTGGTGTATCAACGTTATTCGCTATCCGAAGGCCGCCGAGCATCTGCGAAAGATTGAGATCTCCTTCCATGGCTGTCTCCACCTCTTCTTTCTTGTCAGCGGTGGGGTAGCCTCTATGCTGTACCATTCAACGGGAGTTGCTTGCTGTACGGAGAGAGGTGCGAAGCACAGAACAGCGATGTGGCTTTTGATCAGAGTGAGCTTGGCCCTTGCTACTCCAAATTGAGGCTCAGGACTCGAGGACTCGAGCAAATAAGGACTCTTGAAATCAAATACCTGGAGTTCCCACGCAGTTGCTGAACAAAACGGTCCGAGGCAGTTACTAGCTTAATCGGGGTCCCTCCTTATTCTCCGCGCTCTATGTCGCAGATTGATGAGCAATATGGTGGCAGGAGAGGGACCTATCGAGAACTTTGTGTGAGTGATGATCACAGTTTCTCGTAATAAGGAGCCCAGGATATACTGTATATCTCCAGAAAAGCCTCTATAATAAGGTATAGCCAGCCGACTGACTTTACAAGAGCCGACGATCGGATCCTTTCCAATGCAACCGCTGGGTTCTTGATCTTTGCCTGAACAGTGGCCGCCAGACTCAATTCTCTCGAGTCATGGGCCAGGGCTACTTTGGAGTGGAGGCTATCCAAGTCCGGTTGATATGCAATGAGGGTCCTTACTGCAGGGCCTTCAGGGTGAGATTGAGAAAGTCGTGATGCTAAGTATTCGACACACTTGATGCAAACAAGTGCTTCAGGAATAGATATATATGAATGAGCCGTCTTTCACGGGTCAGAGGCTACAGGCCAGAGGCTAAAGTCTAACAGTCTAACATCACCAGTGCACCCTTTTTATGTACTTCTACACCCAGCGCAGCATAGGGGCGGGAGGGCGGGCGCACAAGCCAGCCGGGATTAGTCTGCGGGCCGAAGTGACGATGGCCCCCCTCTTGCGAGGTGAAGGTTATTATATATAGATCTAGAGGTACGTGTACCTATACTACTCTGTAATGTATACGTAGGCATGTAGGTAATATCGTTACTTACATATGTACACTACAATCATAAACTTTACTGCTAATAGCTATAAACAGCTAGCCTCTACATGCAACGATATTATGTATATTGTAAGAAATGAAGGAGATGTAATTATCTGGCGTGGCCCCCGTTGCTTATAAGTGTCGACCATTGGTGGTTTACGACGGTGTTATAAGTATCTGGTTACCAACCAGACTTCCCCATATGGAAGTATACCGATACTATGTAATTAATACTCATTTAAATATTGTTTGCCCACCAGACTAAATATAGTCCACGGGCCCTCATTGGTGTTCCGCAAAGGCTCGGGATCGATACCTCCTATTACAGTTGTTGATGCTGCAGAAGAACGTTTGTTATTTCCCTCAATCAATCAGGCATGGGCTATGCTGATGTCCCTCCGAAATAGTCGTCCATTGGTTACCATGCTTCGGTTACACCCAACTACCATCAGTCTGACGGGGGACGATATTTCACTTGCCATGGATCACTTGGAGTCCTCAAAGGCGAACACTACCGAAACGTCACTCAGCTCTTTGACTTTACCAAAACCTGAGCAGCAGAAGGTATTGGAGAGGCCCTCCAGGATCCATAAGGAGCTACAGAGCCTTCTAGCAAATGAGGAAGACTGTGATCAAATTCAGAAGCATCCAGCATCCAATATTCATAATGGTGTGCTAGATGGTGCTTTTGAGCGCCTCAGCATTGACTCACGTCATGTCAGTGAAGCATTGTCAGAAGAATCCGAAAACCCGGACACCATCTCTCCTACTCACCTAGAGGCTTCCCCAAGGGTAAGGGCAGTGTGGGACCCGTCGAGCGGAACCATGGTGCAGTTGGCTAGCATTCAGCACCTTGACGGAATTCCTGGGTCTCTCCCAGAAGATGATTGGTATGGTTCAATGTCCGAATCCTTTGGCATGACCGATGGCAGTGGGTATCAATCTGATGGAGGCGCCGACTCACCAATACCACTCCTCTCTTCAAGTGGATCGACTGTGTCAGGGTCTGGCAGTACAGGCCCTCAGACGCCTTCCCCAAGAGTCCCAGTCCCAAGTATCTCTTTGCAAAGTGGAGCCACACCAGGTGAGATGGCTTCCAGGTACTACGTCATCTCGACCTGCCCAGAGTTTGTGGGTCCCTCGGAGCCTTTTTCTTTGATGTCAATATATAGCGATTCTTCTCCGTCATCTACCATGATCCACCCACCAACCCCGCCTGCCGTAACTGATACCATGTCCACGGAGGATAATCGAGACGCTGGGCACAGCACATTCCTTCCACCACCAGAATCACGACCAAATTTTCGCTGGCATAGCCTAGGAATGTATGATAATAATAGTAATTTGGAGCATACTGGGAGTGTTTTTTCTCCATTCACCTATTCGCCAGAGGAGCCAGAGATCAACATGGTAAATACGACTGCAGGAAGAAACATAACAACTTCCCCACCTCCAAGTGAGTGGGGTGGTAATAGCAGGGACCAGGAAAGGAATATGGCATGGGATTTGCGTAGGCCTAGGGTGTGAGTGTGGATAGTACTACGGCAAAAGTTGAAGGGAAAGTATGAAGCTTGGGCAAGAGCATCACTGGCATGCACAGCATACCAGAAGTGGATTCTACTGAGAGATCATATATTCTGCGGAGGACGGAATACTGGTGAGTGGACAAAAGGTAGTTGTGGAGGACTACATTGACTTTTGATGGGGACTGAAAATTCACATCAAAAGTTTCCTCCCCGTTTTTTCTTTTTTCCTGTAATTCGTGTTACGACTGGAGTTGGGAAGCTAAAGCTTGTGGAAATGCTGTGTGGCAGGTCATGGAGGTACATTATACCCTTTTGATATGCGATGTGTAATAAATACATCGTCATGATGTCAATGCTTCACAACATAATCCATTACCCTGAACCCCACAACACATTCAATCTGCAAGTGACCCTACAAAAACCATGAAGTCAATATTACACATACCATCTACAAACATTCAAGGAAAAAAAACGAAGTTAAACATGATAAGAACCGCCTCCATATAATATAAACTATAAGCAACTATAGTAGTATCAGCCTCCAGCTTCCCAATGAAAATGGAACGTAAAAAAAGAGGCAGGTTAAAAAAGAACCCAGATGCGCCATACACACATATTAAAATTAGTCCCAGGAACACGAAATAATGATCCAAAAGAAAGGGACACGAGGGAAATCAGTCTGTCTAGGGCATTTTTACCAGCTTCCGCAGCAAATTTTGATTCACTACATCCCGTCACTCACAGATGAATTGATCGACCATATCGCAGTAAAAATGTGAAAAAACCCACGGCGTGTGCACCGAAATGATCAGAATCAACGACCAAGACCTCTAGCTCAATCGTAATCTCCCCATCCTCCTCCAAACCCACTCGCTCCCCCAATACTCCCCGCATATCCATATCCACCCACTGGCGGTGAACTCACTGAATGATGTCTACCATGCCCCACCCCATGCCCATTACTCGCAAAGTTCAACTTATCCATAACCTCCGGGGGTACACTCGGCCAATACTTCCTTTCTCTCTCCCTATTCACACCACCCAAACCTGCTCCAAAAGAAACAAGCATATCTGTGCTTGTAGGCAACGAGAATGGCAGCATGAGCGCCGGGTCAAGGAGGAGGTTCTCCGGGAGATCGTCTTCCTCGTCGCCTTCCCCAAGATTAGGAGGTTCAACAGGGCTTTTTGGTACTTGTGAGGTTTTCTGTGGGGGTGGAGTAGGTACTGCTGCATTGTTAGGTGGAATAGGTCTTGACATCCTCCGCTGTCGTTTCTCGAGAAGATCCATATTCAGCCCCACAAGGTACTTCATACTATCCCTCGTCAACCCTTTCTCCCCCACCTCTGGGCGGTAGTTCTTCGTTGCATGAAGTAGCTGCTGAGGAGTCAATCGAGGAAGCTGCAATAGCGTAGACTTCAGCGCCTCAAAATCATCCCCTAAAGACGAGAAACACTGCAGCCACTGCAGTAGCTGAACCACGGGAGCCAAGTGTTTCCTTGCCGCGTCCACCACACACTCCCCTGTGGTGGTAAGCGACCCACCCTCATAGTGCTCTGGCTCGCGATTATTCGTCCTTGCCCAATCTTCCAGCGTCGAGGCATTCAAGCGTATCTGCATCGCTTTTGTTCGAGCAAGGTATTTCCGGTTCGACATGATCCTGTTGAACAACTCAGCTCCAAGCCAGTAAAAGAGCTGCCCTAACACCTGAGCTGTTATTACTGAATGGATATCATATAAATCCAGCACGAAGAGCGTCGAGCTTAGCAGTGAGGTTATATTCCTCGGACTTGGCTTTGCTCTCTGTTTGGGCGAAGGTGGCCGTAGGGCCCTTCCCCCAGCGGTCGGGTCAGGTGACTTTTTCTTTTTAAACAGCCTCCATTCATTTTGGAAATGCACATCCTCGAACCCTGGTATTGTCTCGTGGTCCAACATTGCGCTATCCAACACCTTGTCCATCCTCCTCTCTGCATCCCGTAGAATTAATATAAATATCTCATTAATCAACTCCGAGATATGCAACTGAAAATCGACTGTGGACACCTGTAACCCTGTATCCTTCTTCAGATAGTGGAGTAATAG